>JACKQG010005370.1_pt1 | contig 14176 bp, 12 predicted proteins | sample 8237621 | NCBI WGS metagenome assembly JACKQG01 (sample SAMN15677084, study PRJNA649215) | marine metagenome | biome: marine; feature: Black Sea; material: saline water; isolation source: suspended particulate matter (SPM) from the Black Sea western gyre | collected 2013-06-09/2013-06-10 | depth...
CCCTTGATTCATTTATTCATGAGGATGGATCTGATGGCAAATATGAAATTCCGGACTGGTCTGATAATCCATCTGATAATGTTATGCGGGCCGAATTGAAAAAAATCATTAGTGCGGCTATTCAGACACTTCCCCACAAGTACAGACTGGTGTTTAACCTCAGGGAGATCGAGGGATTCAACACAAAAGAAACCGCAGAAATTCTCAGCATATCAACGCAATCGGTCAAAACAAGACTGCACAGGGCACGTCTCTTTCTGAGGGAAGAAATATCAAAACAATATATGGAAGGAAGAGCCCAATGAAGGAGGGGTGTAAAAAAGATTTTGAAAGGATATCGGAATATTTGGATGGTGAATTGAAGGCTGATATTTGCCGCGAGATCGAAAACCATCTCCGCCACTGCCCTGAATGTAGAGAATGTGTTGATTCGTTACGAAAGTCGATTGATCTGTGTAAAAAAGCGGCAGAGGAAGAGATAACGCCAGATATGAGGGAGCATTTGAGGACAGCGCTTCGTAACTGTTTTCCTTCTGAACAGTCATAATCATCAACTTTACCCCCTCCAGGCCTGAGGCCTTTGGTTAATGCCAAATTTACGGGAAAGATACCTGGAGTTCTAAAGAATGGTGGCCGTGTAAAAAGGCCGACTTTAAATTTTTCTTGCATTATTGATAATATACCCTTATAATAAGCGTAACATGCATAAAAGAGACCCCTCTTTCCAGCATCTTCAAGATAAAAATGAACCGTATTGCAGAAAAAAGGCTATCTGACTGGCTGGATTCAACCTATCGCAAACCCTTGATCATCCGCGGCGCTCGGCAGGTAGGAAAATCAACTTTGGTCAGGCAGTTTGCTGACCATAAGAAATTGACCCTTCATGAAGTCAATCTCGAACGGCACCCAACGTTGGTCGGGGTTTTTAAAACACAGGATACCGGAAAGATCCTTCGGGAACTTGAATTTATCTGTGGGAAAGGCCCGATTTCAGGAAAAAATGGGCTGCTTTTCTTAGATGAAATACAGGCGGCTCCGATCGCTATTCAGGCACTTCGATATTTCTATGAAGATCACCCCGAGTTACCCGTAATTTCAGCCGGCTCCCTGCTTGAATTTACAATGTCCAAACATTCCTTTTCCATGCCCGTGGGTCGCGTTGAATACCTCTACCTTGGTCCAGTAACTTTTAAAGAGACTTTGGGGGCGATGGAAAAAGGGGTTTTACTAGATCTCCTAAGCAATTATCACCTGCATGAAATTTTTCCTCAATCCGCTCATGACCAATTATTGGAACTGCAAAGAGTCTGGTTTCTGGTGGGGGGGATGCCTGAGGCAATCCAGCGATTCATTGATACAAATGCACTCGACGCGGTATTTGATGTTCATGCTTCGATTATTGAGACATACAAAGACGATTTTGCGAAATATGCAACCCAGACCGACCTGCTCCGTCTTCATAAGGTATTTAACTACGTCCCGATGGCTGTAGGTGAGAAATTTAAATACGTTCGTGTAGACCCCGGGGAGCAATCCAGAGAATTAGGTAAAGCTGTTGATCTGCTTGAAAAAGCACAAATAATAATGAAAGCCTGCCATACGGATGCGTCTGGTTTGCCGCTTGGCGCAACCATCAACAGACGAATATTCAAGCCTTTTTTCCTGGATTGTGGTTTAATGAATACCATTTGCGGCGTTCAATGGATATCATTGAACGAACTTAAGCGAAAGTCCTTTATCAACAAAGGTCATGTGGCAGAACAGTTCATCGCGCAGCATCTTGCCTACGTCGGAAAAAATAATATAAGCCCGTTTTTGACCTACTGGTTGCGTGAAGGGAGGGCAGGAAATGCTGAGATCGATTTTATCACACAGTTGGGGCAAACAATTGTTCCTGTCGAGGTTAAGGCTGGCAAGAGCGGATCACTGAAGTCACTACAACAATTTGTTTATAAAAAGAAAGCCCGGGTCGGCGTTCGTTTTGATTTAAACGTACCCTCATATCAGCATGTTTCCCATGCTCTCAGCCAGGGAGGAGAATCTGTACAAATTGAATTTGATCTTTTGTCTCTCCCCCTTTATATGATAGAGGAACTGCCCAGAATATTTGGTGACATCGTAACAAACGGCGTTCACACACAAAGCTAATAAGGCCTCCTTTCTGGATTCGAATATGTCCGCGTGTGTCTGTCTGCCCTATGAAATGCCCCTTTCTTTTCTATTTCATCGGGGTGGCCACAAGTTTTTTCTTGTTTGCGAGCCTTGTTCACCCCGCCTGCCCAGTTAAATCCGCTTTTGCACTTATTTAACCGGGGTAGCTCCGGAAGATGGTACTGGGGTTTACCCCGCAACCTGTAACCTGCAACCCGTAACCTTCTATCCCATATCTGACAAAAATTGTCACGAATCTTACAAATAATGTCATAAATTGCAAAAATATGTATTTAAGAGATCTGACACTTAAATAAACCGACAACGCTACGCGAGTATAAGTCGTTTAAATAACAATAGAATATGGCTCCTGCGGAGGTCAGGCATATTTTGTGGTACAATTATTGTATGCACTACAAATCAGTTGCAGATAACGATTAACTAATGATCAAAGCCCAATAACCCACAACTAATAACCAATAACTATTAACGAATAACCCCAGTGAAATACGCTACGCTGTCCCTACCGGGAATTTCACGGGGCAGGCCAGTACCAAATACCCAGTACCCAAAAAACGAAAGGAGGTGTTGCTTCTCCAAGTAAGGCTCTAATCAGATTTTAACGTTTCATGAAATTCAAACAGAAAGGAGAAAAAAATGTTAACAAAAATGCTTAAGAAAAATGATCAAAAGGGTTTTACGTTGATCGAATTGATGATCGTCATCGCCATCATTGGCATCCTGGCCGCCATCGCGATCCCTCAGTTTAGTGCCTACAGGAAAAGGGGTTTTGTAGCTACTTTGAATAGTGATGCTAAGAACGCCCATACGGCTTCTGCAGCAGTGATTGCTGATGACCCTACTGTAGCTGCTCTCACGCTTGCGCTTATTGAGGCTGCAGGCTATACACCATCTACCGGCGTTACTACCGTAGTCGCTGGGACTCCAGCCGCATACACCATAACCTGTACAGGGCTCGCCGCTTGGGGGCTTACTGGTGCGGTGGCGGTAGTTAACCAAGACGGCGAGTTCACTACGTCGCCAGCGCCATAAGTTAGCAGGAATACAAACACCACAACAAAAAGGGGCGTTAATGACGCCCCTTTTTGTTGTGGTGGGCATCCCAAGAGTTAACTCCAAAAGAGGTGAGAAACGCTATTTTGAAAGCCTCTCCGAGACCCAATCTGGGCACTTCAAGATGACTCTATTGACCCGATCATTGGTGGCTGCTTTAACGGGAATGGGGGACGTAGCCAACTACTAAACTTACCGGGAACCGACACCGCTTCATTAGGATTTCTTTGCAGTTAGCAGGGTTCTTAATGGCGATTGCCTCTTGTGCCCAGCCAAGGCGGCTTATAAATGGAGGACAACTCTGTTTCGGTCAGCCTTCTGCCGGGCTCTTATATCAGAGATCTGAGATCCAGGTATTTACTGCCTGCTGGATAACTTTGCTATAATATAGGACGTGGATAAACGCAGATATTTAGGATCAATACCCAATCCAATCTGCGATTAGCTGCGCAAATCTGCGTCCCATTCAACTCAAGCTGTGGCGCCCATTTTCAGAGGTTTGCTTAAACAGGATCATTTTTAAAATCATTCCCCTAACTTTGGAAACAATTTTGAGGTGATGATTTTCATCTTGGCCATGCGAAAAAGAAGTGCCGTCAACAGGCATCCGAAACCGTACTTTATGCTTTTAAAAAAATCAATTGAAGAGGCTTCGGGGAAATATTTTGTTGGACAACTTATTTCAGCCACCGTATATCCCATCCAGATGACCTGTGTAAGCATCTGATTGTCAAAAACGAAATCATTTGAATTATTTTCTATTGGAAGTTTTTCAAGCAGTTCACGAGAAAAGGCCCGGTAGCCGGTGTGATATTCGGACAGCTTGGCGCCTATAAGAATGTTTTCAACAAGAGTGAGAAAACGATTGGCTATATACTTCCATAGCGGCATGCCGCTTTTTAATGCATATCCGCCGAGGATTCTGGACCCCAAAACACAATCGTACAAACCGTTGCCGATCATTGAAGCCATTGCGGGAATCAATTTCGGGGTATATTGATAGTCAGGATGAACCATGATGATAATGTCGGCTTCTGTTTTCAGGATGATGTTATAACATGACTTTTGATTGCCGCCGTATCCCAGGTTTTTTGGATGAACGTGAACAACCGTATTAGGCAGCCTTTCTGCAATTTCAACTGTCTTATCCTGACTCGCATCGTCCACGATAACGACAAGATCGACTATCCCCTGTGCCATTACTTCAGTATAGGTTTTTTGAAGTGTCGTAGCGGCGTTGTATGCGGGCATTACGACGACGACAGTTTTGGTTTTGTACACGACATACCTTTAAATTTGGTCTGAATGGGTTTCAAGACTTCAAATATCCATCTGCGATGACTGGAAATGTCCCAACTAAAATATGCACCTTTGTCGCGCCAGGTTTCCGAAAATTGTTTAACTATGGTTGTTTTTCCCACCTGCCTGGGGCCAGATAGAAACACCATTCTTTCTATCCAGTTCAAGCGATCGCCCCCGACCCTCTTTGAAATCTTATTCGGACTCAATTATTTCTACCATTATTAAGGGCAATACGTTCTCGTTCCGTTGGAAACTTTATTACTTCCATGGGTTAATCATAGGGACCCCGCTCGGGACAAAGTCACTTTCATTCCTGGTAGTTAGTATCAAGCTATATGTATAGGCAGTGGCTGCAAGTAAACCGTCAATTGCGGCCATAGGAGAACCTTCTCTATCAGCTTTACCCTGAAGAAACCCCCAATTTTCAGCAACCATCAGGTCAATGGAGATAATTCGTTCATTATACTCATCCAACAACGTATTTAGCCAGCCCGTAAGTCTCTCTTTCTTTTTAGAGTCCGGTAGCTTCATTAATCCTTTTCTTATTTCACCGATAGTGATGACACTCAAGAACAAAGCATCCGAAGGCGTTTCATTTAGCCAGTCGACAACTTTTATGTACGGGACAGGCTTAACCAGCTCTGAAATGACGCAGGTGTCTAACAGATACTTCACAGTTCCATATCCCTTGGGTAATCTTTTTGACGCTGAATCTCAAAATTCAAGTCCATTTTCGGGCAACTAAGCAGAAAATCCTTAAAATCAGGCTTATTTGAAATCAATTCCTCATATTCTCTGTGCGATACGACCACGACGGCTTCGACCCCTCTTCGAGTTATGTGTTGGGGGCCAATTGTCAAGGCATCTTGAACGACTTTGCTAAATCGACTTTTAGCATCTTGAAGCTTCCAGACAGTTTTCATAATATACTACCCCCTTTTCTGCTATTAGCCTAGACAGACTAGCCCTTTCATGTGAATTTGTCAAGCCCATTTATGCGATGTGGCATAGCTATGTAAGGTGCGGGTTCATATGGGCAGAATGCTTGGCTGGACCGAAATTTAGCGTTTTTCAAAGATTTCCGTGGATGCAATTAGACCGCCGGGACCTTTCTAAAGCACCTTTACCACCTTCAGCCATCCCGGTCGGTCTTTATCGGCTGCTTCGATGGCGGTTGGGGATCCGAGGACTTTCACTATACCCCTATTTTTGACTTCCTCAAAAATCCGGCCCATCTCCTTGAAATCAGCGGCTCTCGTACTGAGTATTTCATCCCGCATCTGTTGCCGGCTTTCTTCGGTATCGCCGATGAGATAACGAACCATTGAGCTGAACCCCTTTGCGTCCGGGAGCATATGGCTGTCCAGATCTCCAATAGCCCCGATGATGCCCTTGACGAGTTCATCTTCGTTAAGAGTCAGCTCGTCAAGGAAGTTAGCAGACCGGTCAAAGGCGCTAACGGTCTGAATGAGGTTGGGGTCCCTATAAGATACAAAGGTCAGGACACCTGAAAGGCGGTCAAAAAGGCAGAATGCCCCGTAAGCCCCTCCCTGGACACGAACCTGGTCCCACAGATAGGCATTGCGCAGATAACGTGTTATAGTTAATGCAGAGCCATGAAACCTGTACCCCAGGCTGTAGAGGTCAGCCCCCTTGCCCACATAATTAACCTGGGAAGGGATGGTCATCCCTTCGAAAAGGGGGTCGCTTCCTGCGGGCCAGACCGGTTCGGAGACCGGGCCTTTTGGCAATGCTTCGAACAGGTCTTTCAGGCGCGGTTCAACCAAGGTCCATCCCTGTTGGTCTACGGTGATATTAGCGATCATTGCCTTGCGGTTTAATAGGGTTTTGTGCATTTCCCGGAGTACGTCAAGTACCCCGGGCCAGTCTTCATCAACGGCAAGCGCTAACTTCCTCACAAAGAAAAGATAACTTATTCCACCCATCTGCTCTGCAGCCCAGTGGGCCTCGCTGAAATGTGCCCTGAGCCGGAGATTGACCACCTGGTGTCCGGCAGAGACCAGATTCTGTTCGACCCTGGCCTTCTCCTCCATCACCATCTGTTGAAAACGTTCCTGGTTATCCAACTTCACCGTCAGGAGCACGTCCTGCACGATATTGATCAGATCCTCGATCTGGCCCGACATCCCCTTACCTCTCAGGAAGAGCCATGCAGCGCTCTTCCGGGAGTCTTTAACGTTTGAGGTTAACGATTGCGGTCTGAGCCCCCCCGTCTTGTGGCTTATACGCTGGGTCAGTGTGACGAAGTCCTCCCTTTCCGTTCCCATCTCAACAAGCGCTCGACCAAAGAGGGGGATATAAGGGAGGTATTCGGGGGGAAGACAACGCAGATTGAAACCCAGGTCCACGTATGCAATGCCGTTGGTAAGAAGATCGTGGAACAGGATTTTCGTCCCGCTCTCTTCTGCGCAGGCTGAGGGTATGGTCTTGTTTTGTTTATCCAGGTCCTCCAACTTGAGCCTTGGTATGGAGGCCAGGGCTTCGGGCGGATCAGGGGTCCCCTGGAGGCGTTTGAGTTCCTTCGTATTATCTACAAGCCCTTTTAGCTCTTCTCTGACCAGGGCTGAGCGGGCCTTTGTCAGGCTATTTTTTTCGTTTTCTTCTTCCTGCGTCCTGAGGTTTGCATCCGGCTGGAGGATCAGGGTGGTTCGGTGCGGGTTTGAGAGAAGCATCCGCTCAATCATATCTTCAAAAAATGCATTCTCTGTCCCGACTCTCGATTTGATGGTTTCAAGCGGCCCTTCAAAGGAGAGGAGAGCCAGTGGGTCGCTGTCATAAAGCCAGGTGGTCAGGGATCTAAGCATAAGCGAGAGCCCGCGGGGGAAATTCCCTGTGTTGTTTTCTCTCAGGCGGAATTCTATGGTATTCAGGGCTGCTTCCCTTGTTTTGGGATCAATCCCGGAACGGGCAAGGTCGCTGAGGGTCTCTAAGATTAGAGATTCAATACGGTCGGCGTTTTTTATGTCAACACCCTTGAGGCCCGTGGAAAAATAGATCTGACGCAGCTCGTTTTCGAGACCCACGCCGGCAACATCCTCCCCTAATCCCGAGTCTATGAGGGCTTTTCTAAGGGGGGAGCCAGGCATGCCCAAGAGGATATATTCCAGGATGTGAAGGGTAAAATTTACTTCAACGTCTGTTGTTTCCGTGAGCATCCAGTTCAGAGTAACCATACCTTTCGGGTTTGTGTCCGCATCTTCCCCTCCCATAAAGGGGCGAATCAAACGTTTGGGTTCTTTGAATGGGGTCTGCAAGCGGATCTCTGAATCGATTTCAATCGGATCAAACTCTTTCAGATAATCATTGACCAGTCTTAACCTCTCATCCGGATCATCGTCACCGTAGAAGTAGATTCTGGCATTGGAGGGATGATAATATCTCTTATGAAAGGAGTGGAATTGTTTGTACGTGAGGCGCGGTATCTGCTTTGGATCGCCGCCCGAATCAAAACCATAGGCGTTATCCGGGAAAAGTGATTGAAGTGAGTATTCAGAAAGGAGGTTGTCAGGAGACGAATAGGCACCTTTCATTTCATTAAAGACGACACCCTTGTATGAAAGGGGATCATCTGTGTTTTCTAACTCAAAATGCCACCCCTCCTGCTGGAATATGGACCTTTCGATCCGGGGATAGAAGACAGCATCGAGATAGACATCTATGAGATTGTAAAAATCCTGGAGATTTTGACTGGCCACGGGATAACAGGTCTTGTCGGGATATGTAAAGGCATTTAGAAAGGTCTGCAGAGACCCCTTCAGAAGCTCCACAAAAGGCTCTTTCACCGGGTATTTTCGTGATCCGCAAAGTACGGAGTGTTCTAATATGTGGGCTACCCCTGTTGAATCTGACGGGGGTGTACGAAATGTTATTCCAAATACTTTATTCTCGTCATCTGTTGTAAGGGATAGGAGTTGGGCCCCGGTTCTTGAATGGCGAAAAATCTTAGCCAAAGTCTTAAATTCTTTTATCTCCTGTTCTTTGAGAAGTTGAAAGCCATGCCTCACGGTCATGTGTTCTCCTACGGGTTGCGGGTTGCGAGTTGCGGGTTACGGGTTTTTGGATCAGGGGCCTTTCTTTTCGCCACAATCTGATAGGCTGCAAGGATAAGGAATATAATGAGTCCAATATAGTTGACGGTATCGTTCGCCCAGATTTGCGCGATGGCAGCCCCTCCGTACAGGATCGTTTCTACCCAGGTGAGGGGTACGAGGAAATACCGCTCTAAACAGATCACAAAGGCCGTAATAGCGACAGTGCAAAAGATAACTGTCTGGACCACTTCTCCGGTGGTGCCGTTCAGGAGGAGGGGATGATAGGCCATGACAATAGGTATAATATAGAGTCCCTTGGCTAATTTCCACGATGTGAATGCCGTTCGCATGGGGCTTGATCCTGCTATGCCGGATGCCGCAAAGGACTCCAAGGCAACGGGTGGCGTTATATTGGCATCCTGGCTGTACCAGAAGACGATCATATGGGCAGTGAGGAGCGGGATACCAAGATCCATGAGAGCCGGACCTGCCAGGATGACCAGAACGATGTAGGAGGCTGTCACCGGAAGCCCCATTCCGAGGAGCAGGGAGGTGACTGCAACCAGGCCCAATGCTAAGAGCGGAATCCCCTGAGAAAGAGAAACAATCAAAGAAGAAAACCTCAACCCTGTTCCGGTCAGGTTGACGACCCCTACGATAATGCCGGCCGCTGCACAGGCAACGCCCACCACAACGGCATTGCGCGCCCCCTGCTCTAATGTCTTGAGTAGGGTCGTGATTGAAATCCGTGAGTCTTTGCGAAGAAGCGCTGTGAAATAGATCGCCAATATTGCTATAAACCCTGCCATCATCGGGCTGTAATTCATGACGAGTACTGTGATAAGGATGCCAACAGGAATAATAAAATGGATTCCTTTTTTTATGGTTTTGCCCATCCTCGGCAAGACTTCTTTGGGCTGGCCCCAGATGCCTTCTTTTTGGGCCTCAAGATGCACGAAAAGGATGACAGAGAAGAAATAAAGGAGAGCAGGGATAAATGCTATTTTTATGATTTCAAGGTAGGGGGTTTGCGTGAATTCGGCCATCAGAAAGGCCCCGGCCCCCATGATGGGGGGCATCAACTGTCCCCCTGTGGAGGCCGCTGCTTCCACGGCAGCGGCTACGTGAGGTCGATATCCGATCTTTTTCATCATCGGGATGGTAAAAGAGCCTGTAGCAACCACATTGGCTATAGCGCTTCCGGCAACCGATCCCATGAACCCGCTTGCTACCACAGCGGTCTTCGCCGGCCCCCCAGAGAAACGCCCTGTAATGGAATAGGCCATATCGATAAAGAAGCTCCCTGCCCCTGTTTTTTCCAGGAAGGACCCGAACAAAATAAATATAAAGACAAAGGTCGCTGCAACCCCGGTGGGCAGGCCGAATATCCCCTCTGTGGTGAGGGAGAGCGTGGTGGCCATCCGTTCGATGGAATACCCCTTGTGCATAAGGAGATCGGGCATGTAGGGCCCGAAATATCCGAACAGCAGGAAGCCGGAGGCAATACACGTCAAATTTAAACCGATAACACGGCGTGTGGCTTCGAGCACAAGGAGGACAAGAACAATACCAACGGTGATGTCCCATTGGCTCCAGTCGCCCTGGCGCTCAAAGATGCCGTTAAGATCGATAAAAATATAGGCGCCCACGGCCACACTCATGGCCACTAAAATCAGGTCGATGCAGAGTGCCCCGTTCAGCCGATCTCTCCGTGCCCCCTTGTAAAGGGGTCGGGTCAAGAAGGCTATGACGAGAATGGAGGTCAGGAAAATGGACCTGTGCTTCATGGCGGTCATGGCAATGACCCCAGCCGTATACAGTTCAAACAGACTGAGCCCTATTCCTATAACCGCAACGGCTTTCAAGATACTCCATTGGATTGCGGAAGAAGAGGATGTTGTTTCACTCGCTTTTGTCATGATCGTCTCCGAGGTGTGGACGAGTGGCTAATGTTCCAGACTTTCAGTTGATGGTATAAACTGAAGGGGCCTTGACCATCTCGGGACACACTTTTCCCGTTTAGCGTTCGACGTCTTGGCGTGAGTGGAAGTTCGATGTTCATCTCTTTAAAGCGTGTCTTTTATGGGGGTGGCGGAATGCGGGAAAACAGAGCGATACAGTTTGTAAAGCAGGCTCACTGGTCGGGCCGAGAAGCGTACTGCTTTGTGAGGAGCCACTGCAGAAAGATTCGTCTTCGTGCCCCGCCAGATAATGGTGTGGTCCACGCCGGGGCTTCCCACCCGCAGTATGAAATCGCCTGTGGCCATATGCATGTTTTCGATGACTTCATATGGCCCCCGCCGCACCATACGGCCTATTCCAGGCATCCGGCCCATGCCGGCCCCGAATTTTAGATAACGCTCTTCCTCGATGTAGATACGCCCCTCTTCATCTAAGCTGTGTTCTTCCCAGATGGGGGCGTTTTCCACCGAGTGATAGTAGTGGATGGTTAAGCGTTCGCCCGGCTCTAAGGGGAGAACCAACAACGGCCCGTCTTTCAATACGGGGGTTAGGCGCAACTCCAGGCCGCCTGGCAAATACCAGGCGGCCAGAGCCAGGCCAATGATTGCGCCGGTTACCCCCCATACGGAGGACCGAACCGGCTTATTGAACAATTCTTGTCACCCCGTTAAGGAATCAGTCTTGCAGGCACCTTGATCCCCTTTTCCTTGAGGTATTTGATGGTCCCCGGATGGAGCGGGATTGGTGAGTATTTCACAGCATTCTCAGGCGTGGTGTACGCGGCTGAGGGATGAATTTTGCATAGGTAATCATTGTGCTCGTACAGGGCCTTAACCAATTTGTACACCAAGTCCGTGTCTAAGGACTTCTGGCAGATCAGCACGTTCCACACGCCGATGGTGGGTACCGGTTTGTCAACACCGTTGTATACACCGCCGGCCAATTCCACCGAAGAATAGGTCTTGTTGGCCGCGAGGACTTTTTTGGCCTGCTCAGGTGTAAAGGGAATGATCCGGATGTCATGGGTCGTTGCCAGGTCCATGATGGAACTGGTGCCGGGCCCAACCGACCACGTACCTAATTCGATGGTTCCGTCCCTGAGGGCATTGGAGCTCTCGGTAAAGGAAAGGCGGGTGTCCTTATAGGAGTCCAGGGGAATACCAAGGGCCTTGAATACGATTTCAGCCATGAAATTGGTGCCGCTTCCGGGGCTCCCGCTGCTGATCGTCTTGCCCTTTATCTGCTCTACGCTTGTGATAGGATTCTTCTTCAAGGTTACCAACTGAAGTAGGTTGGGATACATGATGGCCATGGAAAGGATCTTTTGTTTCTTTCCCTTAAACTTGGAAGTACCATTATAGCCTGCCACGGCCACATCTCCCATGACTTCTCCGACGACGGTTTCGCCCTTAGATGCTAACTTTACGTTTTCCACGCTTGCGCCTGTGACTTCTGCTACGGCCCTGACGCCCGGAACATACCGGGACCATATCTCTGCTACACCCCCCCCATAAGGATAATAGATACCGCCGGTGCCACCGGTGCCGATACCGAGGAAGAATGTTTTAGCCGCGACCGGTCCTGCAATGATCAGAGTCAGGGCCATGGTGATAGCCAACACAATACTCAATTTTTTCATAGTCATTAGACCTCCCTTTCTTAATTTGACATTTCTACGGACCTACACTCTTAATCTTCAGGATTATCGATCCCGGCTTGTCCGTCATCCCCCCGACCGGGTAGACGAAGGTGGCGGTCTGGCCTGGTTTGATCAGTCCTTTCTTGGTCTTTCTGGGGATGAGCCCTCCCACGGCCTTACCATTATCCAAAAAGATGTGAACCCTGAAACGTTGAGGTTTGTCGCTGACGTTCTTAACGGCCACTTTGAAATGAAGGGCCTGAACCCCTTCAAATCTCTTGAAGAAGCAGGAGAACCCATCAAGTTGGGCCTCAGGGGATATTTCTTTGCTTATTTTCCCTTCCTGAGCGCAGGCAAACTCCCCTTTCGCGGCATCGGCCGTTGTCCCCACACCGGCCCCAAGGCTTAGACAGACCACCGCCCCGATCACGATAAACCAACTTAATAGCCCTTTACGTTGTTTCATGTTCCCTCCTTTCGCTACGGGTTAACTTGTGAAAAGCCTTTCTCAATAGCAATGAATAACACCATAGAGGATGTGTATTGTCAACCGCAATTCTTGTCCACTTGTATTTATGGCCTACCTGTGATATGAAAATATCATCTGGGCGTTGTCTCTCCCTGTGCGTTCAGTGAGAGGAATAGAAATATGATAAGGAGAACACCATGGAAATCAAAGTAACGCAAGCGGAACAGAGTCAGATGAAAACGAAGCCTGCCGATGAATCCCAACTCGGATTCGGTGACATCGTTACAGACCACATGTACAAATTGGACTGGCAAACCGGGAAGGGCTGGTCCAACCCCCGGATCGAACCTTACGGCCCCATCCCAATAGACCCGGCCGCAATGGTCCTTCACTATGGCCAGGAGGTATTTGAGGGTCTCAAGGCCTATACTGCCCAGGATGGCGGGATAAATCTTTTCAGGCCCGAAGAGAATTTCAAGCGGCTCAACCGATCGGCCAAAAGGCTCTGTATGCCCGAAGTGGATATTGATCTTGCAATGGAGGGGATGAAGAAGCTCATCTTGTTAGACAGGAACTGGATCCCAAAAAGCGAGGGGACATCTCTCTATATCAGACCGACCATGATAGCTACGGAACCGCACTTGGGGGTCCGGCCAGCCAAGACCTATCTATTTTACATTATTATTGGTCCGGTGGGGGCCTACTACAAGGAGGGTCTCAACCCGGTCAAGATCTATGTGGAAGATTTTTTCGTCCGGGCAGCCATCGGCGGAACCGGTGAGGCCAAAACCTCAGGGAATTATGCGGCCAGTCTCTTAGCGGCTGAAGAGGCAAAGAAAAAAGGTTTTACGCAGGTGTTGTGGTTAGATGCGGCTGAGCGGAAATATGTTGAAGAAGTGGGAACCATGAACATGTTTTTCGTTATTGAGGATGAGGTTATTACCGCCCCCTTAAACGGGAGTATCCTGCCCGGGAACACAAGGGACTCGGTCATTCGAATCGTCAAAGAATGGGGCATGAAAATGTCAGAGAGATCCCTCACCATTGACGAAGTAATCGCTGCTGCCAAAGATGGCAGATTAAAGGAGGCCTTTGGGACGGGCACGGCTGCGGTCATATCTCCGGTAGGCCAGATAACCTATAAAGATGAGGATTATATTGTTGGGGGCGGTAAAATGGGAGAGCTTTCCCAGAAACTCTATGACGAGATCGTGGCCGTTCAGTACGGGCACAAGCCCGATCCTTATGGGTGGGTTGAGCGGATTGGTTAGGTTAAGAAAAGTGCCTAAAGTGAGCTAAAGTGCCTAAAATGCCTAAAGTTAAAAAAATATTTTCGAGATTGTTGTTGTGCCGCCCCATTTAGCGGTTTCAGTTGATTACGAGGCGAAGAAATGATTCCTACCATTGAGTGGCAGGGCCAGCATGTCAGGATGATTGATCAGAGGAAGCTCCCTTCCAAGGTTGAGTGGTATATCTGCAGGGGATATAAAGACGTCATCAAGGCTATTGAAAAAATGGTGATCCGGG
>JACKQG010005371.1_pt1 | contig 14175 bp, 12 predicted proteins | sample 8237621 | NCBI WGS metagenome assembly JACKQG01 (sample SAMN15677084, study PRJNA649215) | marine metagenome | biome: marine; feature: Black Sea; material: saline water; isolation source: suspended particulate matter (SPM) from the Black Sea western gyre | collected 2013-06-09/2013-06-10 | depth...
TCGAAGTTTGGACTAACTGCCCACCAACAACCGACCAGACGGAAGAACCGATATCAGAACCGATATCGCCCTCGTCAACAATCTGCCAGCCATCGAGACGATCGTCTGAAAACGACTCGTCAAGTAATGGTAATGCGAGCATTTCTTCAACAACGATGTCATCAAAATGACTACCTGCATTACCCCAGCAATATAAACCAACACTGCCGGAACTGTATGTGCCGTCTGAAACCGCGAAAACAAGTTCCTGATCCACTGAGACCTGGAGCACGGACCCCTGGGCGAGTACCTCGATGGAATATGACTGTCCTTGGACATATGCTATATTGTCCTCAGCTAATAAAATGGCAACACCATCAACCATCTTGATCAACCGACGATGACCACGCTGCAAGTCCCAATTGAACCGATAGTAGTTGTTTTCATCACGATAACGGAACATCACACCAATCCCATCATTGTCGTCCGAACTGAGAGCTACCGAAAACCGGTAATCCGTCCAACTCAATCCATTGGCATAATACATATACGTTCCAGGCTTCTCAAGGCTGAATGAATCAGTGGGAAGCGAATACAGATTCGAAGTTTGGACTAACTGCCCACCAACAACCGACCAGACGGAAGAACCGATATCGCCTTGGTCGACAATCTGCCAGCCATCGAGACGATCGTCTGAAAACGACTCGTCAAGTAATGGTAATGCGAGCATTTCTTCAACAACGATGTCATCAAAATGACTACCTGCATTACCCCAGCAATATAAACCAACACTGCCGGAACTGTATGTGCCGTCTGAAACCGCGAAAACAAGTTCCTGATCCACTGAGACCTGGAGCACGGACCCCTGGGCGAGTACCTCGATGGAATATGACTGTCCTTGGACATATGCTATATTGTCCTCAGCTAATAAAATGGCAACACCATCAACCATCTTGATCAACCGACGATGACCACGCTGCAAGTCCCAATTGAACCGATAGTAGTTGTTTTCATCACGATAACGGAACATCACACCAATCCCATCATTGTCGTCCGAACTGAGAGCTACCGAAAACCGGTAATCCGTCCAACTCAATCCATTGGCATAATACATATACGTTCCAGGCTTCTCAAGGCTGAATGAATCAGTGGGAAGCGAATACAGATTCGAAGTTTGGACTAACTGCCCACCAACAACCGACCAGACGGAAGAACCGATATCAGAACCGATATCGCCCTCGTCAACAATCTGCCAGCCATCGAGACGATCGTCTGAAAACGACTCGTCAAGTAATAAGGCTCCATAATCATCATTCAAATCAAGTCCGAATGATGTGCTATAATTCGTTCCCTGATCGGCATAAGCTTCAACGGTAATATCCAGGGTTATTCCATCCAAAGACACTCCGGCATCAGAATCAATCCCAATACCAAAGCTGCGGCCGGTTCCGGCAAAGTCAATGAGTTTTAGCAATGCTGAAGAATAGGCTACCGTGGAACCATCGGCGAGGGAAAAATTAAAAGGTGAATCAAACACATTCCAGACATCCGAATCGGGATCGTTGATCTGACTGAAGCGAAAGACTAAATTACCGTTTTCGAGCTGGCCCTGCAGGCCAACGCCGTAACCGTCAAATACATTGCCGTCCCCGCCAGCCTGGGAGATCGGACTGCCTGAAGCGGGATTATCCAGCAAATGTACATATAAATCCGTCGTGCTTGGATTTTCTATCGTTAATACGGCTTCGGTAATGACACTCCCCGCGGGAACCTGGATATCATCGGCACCGATGCCCCATATGAAATATTCTCCATTTTGTAACGATACTGCTTCAACGGAGGTTAATAATCCCCCACAGAGCACAATCATCAAAACAAATCGCAGATACAATACAAAACGCATAAAATGCCATCCCCATTTAAGAATTTGCTTCTTGTTCTTACTAATGAAAATATAAGAAACAATTTCTCCCCTGGCAAAAAACTCTCATGCTTAAGTCTTTTATAGTCCTATAATATCTTTTTTAAAGACAGCGAAAGAAAGTTTAGTCCGATAAGGTAGCGATTTAATCTAAGTAGTCAAGTGTTAATTATGATTATTTATTGCTAATGAATCCCTGCGGTGTGTAGCTAATGAAAAGAGCAATCTGTGTATTCGTCACAACGTCCTAAAAAACTTTAATTGAAATGCACGTAAATCATATAAAATGGTATTCGTATTGCGATTCATATAAAAATGCTGAATATCTGGATTGCTGATAAATAAGATATAACGTTTTTTTGAAAAAGAACATAGGAATCGGTGAGTTACTATATCATGGGAATATAAAAAAAACTGAAGGTAAAAATAATGTGGTATAGTTATTAATAATCTACAATAACCTAACTTTCCGGCTATTCTAGAGTGGATATGAATATGTTCGAGAATAACATTTAGTAACCTGAAATTGTTAAAAAGGTAAAGCGATGGAAATTCATTGTTTAACACATGTCCCGTTTGAGGATGCGGCCAATATCGGCCGCTGGGCCAAGGACAGGGGGCATTCACTGAGTTATACCTATTTATTTCGCAACAAAGCGCTGCCCCAAATCGAGTCATTTGATATGCTGGCTATTATGGGCGGGTTGATGAATGTTTATGAATACGACGCGTACCCCTGGCTGGTTTCGGAGAAGGTGTTTATCCAAAAAGCGATCAATGCGGGAAAAAAGATAATCGGTGTTTGTTTGGGCGGGCAACTGATTGCCGACGTCCTAGGGGGCAACGTTATGCCAAATCGGGAAAAGGAGATCGGCTGGTATCCGATCACCCTGACGGAAGAGGGCCAGACGTCGCGGATATTTTCCGGGCTACCGAAAGTCATGGATGTTTTTCAATGGCATGGGGATACTTTTTCAACCCCACCGGGGGCAATTCATCTGGCAACGAGTTCGGCGTGCGAAAATCAGGCATTTCTGTACGGCCGGGGTGTGCTGGGCCTTCAGTTTCACTTGGAATACTCACAGGAAAGTATTGAAAAGATGTTAACCCATTGCGCGAACGAAATCGTGCCGGCCCCTTACATCAACACGGTCGATGTAATCCGTAAAAAATACGACAAAATCCCGGCGACCACAGAATGGCTCTATATACTTTTGGATAACTTTGCATCGTTTTGACGGCCAGCTACCGGATCTTTTCAACAGCCGCCGCAATGTGCGCAGGGGTAGTGCCGCAGCAACCACCCAAAACGGCAGCGCCTGCCTGATGAATCTGTGCCAGTGCATCGGCATAATCAGCGGGTTCCAGCTTGTACAGGGTTTTATCGCCATCCAGTTCGGGACGCCCCGCGTTCGGTTCGGCCAGCAACAGGACACCTGTGCCTTCGAGTGCCTCCGCATAGTTCTGTGCCAACCGGATATAACCTGGCATATCGAGAGTACCGCAGTTGAACCCCAACGCGGCAATCCCCAGCGAGGCAAGGCATTCGGCCGCCTGTGCGGGTGCCACACCCATCATCGTCCGGGCAGCATCACCGGCCGGATCATATGCCAATGAGACCAGAACCGGTAAGTCCGAAATGCTCCGGACCGCCTCGATGGCAACCTTGATCTCTTCCAGTGCGCTCATGGTTTCGATGATAAAACCATCAACGCCACCGGCGAGCAGACCCCGGGCCTGATCGGCAAAAGCAGCTTTCAAATCATCTTCTTTGACCATACCGAGCGGTTCGAGAAAATCACCACAAGGACCGATATCGCCCAGCACATACTTAGCCTCCCCGGCGACCGACCGAGCCAGCCCGGCCGCAGCCAAGTTGATTTCATGGATCTTCTCGGCAATGCCGTGGCGTTTGAGGACAAGACCATTGGCTCCGAAGGTATTGGTAATGATCGCATCAACGCCGGCATCGATGTATTTCTGATGGACAGTTTTAACCGTTTCCGGCGAGTCAATATTCAGAGAGTCATTGCAGCAACCGACGGGCGCACCGGCTTCGATCAATTGGGTCCCCATGGCCCCATCAATAAAAAATACACCCTGCAACAGTCGTTCTTTTAAAGTAACCCGTGTCATAATATCCTTTTCGCTAATCTTCCTGAATCTCAAATTTACAATTCTCATTTAACCGATAAACATTCTTATACCCGTCACGTGCCGGACGAGCAAACAATTTTTTGCTTTGTTTCTCCGGCGGCAGGGATTGAATGTTCTTCAGTTTGATCTGAACCGACGATTCTTCCAGCCCATCCTCGTCGTAATACGCCAACCGGATATTGGACGGCACCATGAATCCTTCGCGGCTGGTTGTGTAGCTGTTTAGTTCAACCGATGCCTTTTTGAGCTGTTGTGTATCAAAATACTCGATCAACTCAATATGATAATCGCAGGTATTAACGTAGAGACGCTTTTCTCTTTTTCCGGCATTGAACAAATCCAGAATATCATATCCGTCGCGATGCCACAATTTCCAATCCGTCGTCACCTGAACAACACCGAACGCCTCAGCAATATTAGCAGGATCGAACAAGAGGATCTCTCTGCACATCCGGGCCTGGCGTTTGTCACCCCACCAATACGAATCCATATCGCCGGCTTTGCTCCGCAGCCAGAACTCGGTTTCATTCGTACCGAACCGTACCTCGCCGAATTTATCGCCTTTAAAATAAATCTTATCCGGCGGCACAAAGGCCAGCTTGCCCGGAACGTTTTCATCTTTTTCCGTACCATCCGTCTGCCGCCATGAGATGGTACATTCGGCGGGTGCGGTAAACGGCTGGACATTTTGTTTCTGGAGGGCCAGCAGGCGCACGGCTTCGGCGATGTTGGCCTTGCCGGGGCAGATCCGGCGACCGGAAATCTCTGTGGGCGGCTGCGGACAGCCGAACAGTAGCATCAAGGCTGGAATAAACAGCAGTAATTTCAGTTTATGGGTCATGGACTATCCTTTATTTAAGCAATCTTCCTACTTTTATATTATAGATAGACTGCCAAATAGTCCAATGATTTCAATTTTTGAGGAAAATTGTTTTTTGGCTTCTAAAATTACACCGAAATTATCTGGTCTAACTGCCGAATACTATTGTCCACCAGAGAGCCTTTCGCCCCGGAGACTGATGGTGATGTCTTGAATCTGGAGGCCAGAACCGGACAACTCAACCGCTTTTTGAGCTATGCGGCCCAATCCGCTGCAGCAGGGAACTTCCATGTGAACGACGGTCAGGCTCTTTGGCTTTGCCGTGGTAAAAATATCGGCCAGCTTCTGCACATATTCGCCCGTATCATCCAGTTTGGGACAGGCAATTGCAATGGCCTTGCCCTTGAGCAGCTTGTTGTGAAAGTCGCCCATCGCAAAGGGCACACAATCGGCCACCAGCATCAAATCAGCGTCGGCAAAATAGGGTGCCATCGGAGATACCAGTTTCAGCTGGACCGGCCACTGCCCTAACTGAGAAGGTACTTCGACATCGCCTTGGTCGCCAGCGGCGGCGGGCTTGTCGAAGTTCATCATTTTCATGCCAGGGCAAACAAACCCCTCCGCTTTGGTATTTTGTTTTTCGTGAGCGGCCTTGTTGTAATTAATCTCTTCCAGGTATTGTTTCGTCGCCTCCTCATCAAACTCGTCGGCTTGGCGCTGTTCGATGGTGATCGCATCGACCGGGCAGCAATCCAGGCAGGCACCCAAGCCGTCACAGTAAATCTCGCTGACCAGTTTAGCCTTGCCGTCGATCATCTGGATCGCGCCTTCGGCACAGGCACTGACACAGTTGCCGCAACCGTTGCATTTGTCTTCGTCGATTTTGACGATATTTCGTATTGCCATAACAACCTCTTTCAATCCGCCAAAGAGATCACAGAGAACTCGGAGTTAGATTATTCTCCGTTCTCTGTGTCCTCTGTGGCTTTTGTATTTCTGCCTAAGCCAAAATTTCAGCTAAATCCTTTTCCGGCGTGGAGATCGGGGCCAGCTTGAAATTTTCGACCAGCACATTCAACACATTGGGGCCGATGAACGCCGGCAACGAGGGGCCGATCTTGATTTTCTGGATACCCAGATGTAACAGCGTCAGCAGGATGCAAACGGCCTTCTGTTCATACCAACTCAAAACCATAGACAACGGCAGGTCATTGACACCGCAGCCAAAGGCCTCAGCCAGCGCGACGGCGATTTGAACAGCTGAATAGGCATCGTTGCACTGTCCGACATCCAACAGACGCGGAATACCGCCGATATCACCGAATGGAAGTTTATTGAAGCGGTACTTGCCGCAGGCCAGCGTCAGGATGACACAATCATCCGGCACCTGCTGGGCGAAGTCGGTATAATAGTTGCGGCCTGGCTTGGCACCATCGCATCCGCCGATGAGGAAGAAGTGACGAATCTTGCCGGCCTTGACCGCATCAATAACCGTACCGGCAACACCCATCACGGCGTTATGCCCGAATCCGATGGTGATGGTTTTCTCTTCAGCGTCTTCGGTAAAGCCCGGCTCGGCCAACGCGGCATTGATCACAGGCGTAAAATCCTTATCGGCTCCAATATGTTTGACGCCGGGCCATGCAACCAATCCGGAAGTGAAAATCCGGTCGTTATAGCTGTCACGCGGTTTTTGAATACAGTTGGTGGTCATCAGGATCGCACCGGGAAAGGCATCAAACTCTGTGGCCTGATCCTGCCACGCCCCGCCATAGTTGCCGATGAGATGTTCATACTTCTTCAATTCCGGATAGGCCAAACACGGCAGCATTTCACCATGCGTATACACATTGATGCCTTTGCCTTCGGTCTGTTTCAGCAAATCGTCCAGGTCCTTCAAATCGTGCCCGGAGACAAGGATCGCCTTGCCCTTAACGGGCGTGACACGTACAACGGTGGGCTCGGGGTGACCATACTTTCCGGTATTGGCCTGATCAAGCATCCCCATCACTTTAAGATTCACTTCGCCGACCTTCAGTGCCATCGCGACCAGCGCATCCACATCGGTCGACGCCTCGGTCGTCAGGAAGTCCAGGGCTTCATTGAAAAAGGCGTACACATCATCGTCTTCGACACCCAGAACCCTCGCGTGGTCGGCATACGCCGCCGTTCCCTTGAGACCGTACAGGATCAATTCCTGCAGTCCCGCTACATCGGGGCCGAGATCTTCGAGCCGTTTGGCAATGCTATTAGACTGAGCCTGCTGCAGCATTTCATCGCGACTTGCGGGAGCCTGCCACTGAGCTGGACCGGTCAGTGATTCACAGCCGCATAAAGACTTCGCCTGCGTGATAACAGCACCGGCCTTGGCGATCAGGGCCTCAAGGCGAACCGGGTCAAAGTTGACGTTGGTGACAGTCGAAAACAGTGCCTCAACCACAAACTGATCGACCTGGCGGTCAGACTTGCCTTGCTTTCCGGCACAATGGGCATATTGGGCGATTCCCACAGCTGCATAAACCAAGAGGTCCTGCAACTCGGCTGTTTCGGCGGTCTTGCCGCAAACGCCGATCTTGGCACATCCTTTACCCCCAGCTGTTTGTTCACATTGATAACAAAACATTTCGGTATCCTTTCAATATTAATTGCATTATTGCATTTCTATTTGAAACGTATCATCGTTAACAGCATTTTGAATTTTTGATCGGCACGGACATCGTGTGGGATATTGGCGGGCATGATGACGAGTTGCCCGACATCAGCTTTGACCTCTTTGCCGTCAATCGTCAACGTCCCCTGCCCTTCAACAACCTGCACGACGGCATCATAGGGCGACGTATGCTCGCTGAGACGCTGGCCCTGATCGAAAGCAAACAAGGTCAGTGTGCCGGCCGGCTTATCGAGAAGCGTTTTACTGACGATGGAGTCATCGGCATAGGTGATGAGCCGATCCAGAGAGACCGCTTGCGACAGACATGCTTCGAGCCGCTGTGTTTTTTTTTCAGGCTGACTCATTATCTTATCCTTCCGTAAACTCATTTAAGGTCAAATTATCTAAAAAGCCAACAATTTCTGATTGTAATTGTGCCATTTTGGGATGAGCGGGACACTTTGTCTTCAAGGGACATTTGAAATCGCCCAATAAACAGCGGTTAACACTAATGGGGCCCTGTACAGCCTCGACCACATCGCGAAACCCGACCTTCCCGGGTGCTTTTGCCAGTTGCCACCCGCCTTTGGGGCCCATGATGCTTTTGACAATGCCTTCATGGGCCAGTTTCTGCAAAATCTTTGATGCCAGTGCATAGGAAACCTGCGTTTCCTTAGCCAGCACTTTAGCCGAAAGAGAGTTTTCCTCGCCATAAGCGGCAGCCAGTTTGGCAACCAGACGAAAAGCATAATCTGTATCGCGTCGAATAAGTTCCATATTAAAAATCCCGGAGTCCTGATTAGAACTTCATTAAGTAGGACTATTTTAGTCTTACTAGTCGGCAAAGTCAAGCCCCTTCTTGAAATTTTTTAAAGTGTAAATAAAGACTTCTGAAAAATTTATTTACTCCGTGAAGTTCGACTGGAGGGCCGCATAAGATGTAAGATGAAAAGAAATAATTTTTCTTGACCACACAATAGGCTCTTTGATAGAATTATAGATACCTAAAGGAGTAGGGAATGTCGACTTAAGGGAGATTTGAAATATAGAATTGATCAGGAGGTCAGAAAATGAAATCCATGGGATCTTTTCTCTTTATCATGATCGGGGTTCTACTTTGTCTTTCGGCAACCGCCGATGAACTGGTATTGTACAGTCCCAACGGCGGCGAAACACTTCCGATAGGCATAACATACCCCATTACCTGGACTTCGGTCGGCGCGATCGAACAAGTGCAGATTGAGTTTTCCAGCGACGACGGTGGCTCCTGGGATCCCGTGGCAACCGTACCAGATACAGGATGGTCGGACTGGCTTGTTCCCTCTGATTCGTCGGAGCTGTGCCTGATACGAATCACCGACCCCAACAATCTGGCTGTCCAGGATACCAGCGATGCCGCATTTAGAATCTATCAATGCCCACAAGAGCTTGTGATGGATTTTAACAATGACTGTTATGTCAACCTTGCTGATTTTGCTTTCTTTTCTGAAGAATGGCTGTCGTGCGCTAATCCCTACGACTTTTCCTGTCCATGCACAGGCTTTTATGCAGATTGTGACGGAAATCCGGCCAATGGCTGCGAAACGAACACCGGCATCGACCCGGCTAACTGCGGCAGTTGTGCAAATGTGTGTGATCTCCTCAATGCGATTGAGGCCTGTGTCGATGGGCAATGTGCCATCGACTATTGTGAAGGCAATTTTGGAGATTGTGATAGTAATCCACTCAATGGCTGTGAAGTGGATTTGATGACGGATCCGGACAACTGCGGTTCCTGTGACAATACCTGTGACGCCCCGCATTCAACAATGACTTGCATTAACGGACTCTGTGAGATTATTTCGTGCGATCAAGGCTATGGCGATTGTAATGGGAATCCATCCGATGGATGTGAAACCGATCTCACCTCAAATGACAACTGTGGAAACTGTGGGATCTCCTGCACCGCTCCAAGTGCCTATACAGACTGTCAGAACGGATCATGTGTCATTGTTTCCTGTTATTCAAATTTTTATGACTGTGACGGAATCTTTTCTAACGGCTGTGAAGGAGATGAGGACTGGTTTAGATTCTATGCAGAGGAAGGAACCAAGACTTGTTTCCCAACGACTGATCAGGATTACCAAATCCGCGTTCGTCTGGTTCCACCACAGGGCGTCAGTTGCAGAGATTATGACTTGTATTTATATGATGATGCCTGCCAGGAATTGGGTCGCTCACGGTTAGGCACTTGTTCTGAGGAAGTCATTAACTACACTTGGGACGGAGAATGCGGAATCAATGATTCACGATATTTCAGAATCCATATTGAAGGCTATTCTTCAGCGTGGCAATGTGCTCCCTATACGCTGTATATCGATATGTGGGAGTTATAAAGAAAATGCGGCTTCTTATTCCGAGGGAAATTTAAGGGGTCAGCAGACATTGCTCTGTAGAAAAGGTAATCCCGAAGGGGTAACAATACAGTAGCCGGGCGGCGTAAGCCCCCGGAAAATGGGATTGCTTTTCTTATTTAGCCCCGAAGGGGCGACATAAGTTAAGATTTTCTACCAAACATGTCAATCTGCGTTAATCAGTGTCAAAAAAATATCTCTGTGCCCTCTGTGACTATCATTTTTCAAGGTTCCCTGGCATTCCGGCGACAAAATCGCGGATTTCATCCCGAACCCGCCGAAATTCGGCCATGATTTCTTCGTCCGTGCCAATCACAAAGGACGGATCTTCGAATTGATGATGGATCATTTTTGTCTTTTTGGGATACAGCGGGCATTGTTCCTTAGCGTTATCACAAACGGTAATAACATAATCAAACTCCAGCATGGAATACTCATCCAAATGGTTGGAAGTGTGGCCTGAAATATCCACCCCTGCTTCGGCCATAATTTGAACAGCACGTTCATTGATTTTGTGTGGAGATACGCCGGCACTGAACGCCTCGATGCAGCCGGATTTTAAATGCCGGGCCCAGCCTTCGGCCATCTGACTCCGGCAGGAGTTGCCCGTACATAAAAACAATACATTTAACTTTTCTTTTTTTGTATCCATAATTTCTCTCTTTTCAAAATATCCCGCTTTACCCACTTATCAATCAAACGCTGCGGGAAGATCGGGGGTTCGGTACTGTTCAAAAAATAATTTCAATTCGTGGGGCAGGGTTCGGCCCTTTGATAAATTGGTAGGCAGTTCGTCTTGGGCAAACCAGGCGACTTCGCTGGTTTCATTGCTGATTTTCGCCTCGCCTCCGGTTAATTCACAAAGAAAAAACAGCTTGTAAATATTGAACGGGTACGGCGGGGTGTGCCCCTGGGTATCGCGGTCGTAAACGGCCAGCAGACGAGTCACTTTGACTTCATAGCCGGATTCTTCCCAGACCTCGCGGGCCGCGTTTTGCGAGGCCGTCATGCCGCAATCGCACCATCCGCCCGGCAGCGTCCAGCCGCCATCAGCGATCTCCTTGACCATCAGAATCTTGTCATCCTTGAACACCACACCGCGGGCATCGACCTTAGGCGTCGGATAACCGGTATCCTGCTGGAGAATGCCGCGGGCCTGTTCGGCGGAAAGGTCGGTATGGTTTTCGAAAATCTCCGCTGTGATCTGTTCCAATTCTTCGTGGCGGTTCAGTTCGTATTCATTTTTGGCAAAGAATTTGCCTGCCTGCGAGATAGCCTTAAGCCGCTTTGCGATGTCGTACCAGTGGAATTTTTTATCACTCATAATCAAACCCTGAATCGAATGCCCGTTTATTTTACAAAGGAGATTATAAACAAATAGGAGAGAAACCTGAAGCGGGAAATTTAAAATCCGAAAAGAGAATTCGTAAAATGCGCTTATTCTTCATCGTTTTTTTCGAAATCCAAGGCCGCCGAATTGATGCAGTAGCGCAGGCCGGTCGGGGCCGGGCCGTCTTCGAACACATGGCCCAAATGGCCGCCGCATTTGCTGCAGGTGATCTCCGTACGGACCATACCAAGGGTGCTGTCGCGGCTTTCGTCAACAGCCTTTTGATCCGCAGGTGCCGAAAATGCCGGCCATCCGCAGCCGGAGTTATATTTGGACTCGGAAGTAAACAGCATTTCGCCGCAACCGGCGCATTTGTAAACCCCGGACTCATAATGTTTATCGTAATCGCCGGTAAAAGCTCGCTCGGTGCCCTTCTTACGGAGCACATCATATTGCTTATCCGTCAGGCGTTTTTTCCACTCGGCTTCCGTTAAAGCAATATCTTCATTACCGGCTTCCATAGAAACCTCCTTTGGGCCATCTGACAAAGCGGTACTCACAGCCACCGTCTCGCTGGGTATTTTTTCATCATCACAGCCCAGCACACTACAACATACGCCCAGAAGGATGACTATCCCAACAACCTGTTTCATTTTCTGTTCCATTCTATGGCTTTTTACGCTCAAAACCCTCAATCGTTCATTTTTATTGTTCCGGACAGGAATTATTGACGAGGACGCCTGTTTGATGTATTGTATTGGCATAACGAGATAAAGAACAGGAGTCTTATGGTGGCTGACAATGCGGTTCTCATTACGATTATTTTTATCATGCTTTCAACGTTTGTGGGTGCTTTTATCAAAGGCCGCAATAAAGACAAATGTCTGAAGGCGTTTAACGAATTTATCGTCACACTGGAAGATGTCAGCGGTAAACACGTCTGGGGCAAACTGCGTGTAGAGGCGACGGGGATGGAATTATCCTACACCCAGGAACACGATGATGCAGACGGACATATCGAATCCAGTTACATGCTCTATAAGTATGAGTACGGCAATATTTCCGCACTCATTCGATTTCATGATTATTTAAGCGATGAAAGCCGCAAACACCGAGATGCGGAATTGAAACGCACGTATCACCCCAGCTGGCTACGACGGGCGCGACGAAAAATGATCAATGTATTTAAGACAATTCGCGATTCGATTATGGAAGTGTCCAACGTACTGCTGAGTCAGGCTAAAAAAACTACAAGCGCCGGGGGAATGCTCAGTACACAGGACAAATACGTCTCCCAAATGAAAAATCAGGTGATCGGTTCGTCAGATACCTCGTATGAGCCGCTGCTGGAAAAATACATCGGTCATCGAGTCGTAGCTGAATTTTTACATAAAGATCAAGCCGTTGAGATGACGGGCGTGCTGAAGGATTACACGGCTGAATTCATCGAGATGCTGGATGTCAAGTACTGGACCGGTAACGAGGACAATCGAAAAGAGGCCGACATTATCCTGCCGCGAAAACGCGCTGTCATACGGCATCTGGCAGAATAAGATCTTATCTCCTCAATAATTTTCGCAAGACAGATAGTAAGGTTTTGGGTTCGAAGTAGGATTTTTCAAGTCGGAGGTGGACGGTTCTTGGGTCGGGGATACGGACGGTGCCGGGATAGCGGGCGAACAGGTCGGTGCCGGTGGTGCCTTCGGGGAATTTAAAGATCACATCCAGTTCCTGCACGACGATGCTTTGAATATTCCACTTCGCCGCCCAGATGCGAATCTGTGAAAGTTCCAGCAGTTGAGTGACTTGTTCGGGAACCGGCCCGAACAGATCACGCAATTCGGTCTTAAGTCGGTCAATGTCTTTGGGATTGCGAGCAACGGAAATCCGGCGGTACACTTCCATCCGCTGACGGTCCGAATGGATATAACTTTTGGGGATATAGCTGGCAAAGCCCAGATCGATGACCGTTTCAAGCTGCTTCTCCACCGGCTCGTTTTTCAGACGTTTGACCGCTTCGCTGAGCAGACGGCAATACAGTTCGTAGCCGACGGTATTGATATGGCCGGACTGCTGGGAGCCGAGGATATTGCCCGCTCCTCGAATTTCCAAGTCGCGCAGTGCAATCCGGAAACCGGCGCCTAACTGGGAATATTCTTCAATCGCCTTCAGGCGGCGACCCGCGATCGGCGTGATCGATCGCGACTTCGGCAAAAGCATGTGTGCATAGGCGCGATGCTTGTACCGGCCGACCCGGCCGCGAAGCTGGTGCAGTTGTGCCAGGCCGAAGCGGTCGGCATCGTTGATAATAATGGTATTGGCGTTGGGTATGTCAATGCCGGACTCAATGATCGTCGAGCACAGCAGCACATCCGTATCCCCGGTAATGAATCGGATCATCGCGTCTTCGAGCTCATGCTTGGCCATCTGGCCGTGAGCAATGTCAATCTTAATGGATGCATCATTAAGAATCTGCCGTAGTTCGTGCGCGAAATGCTCAATGGTCTGGACACGGTTATGCAGGTAAAAGACCTGACCATCACGATTGACTTCCAGCAGGACCGCCTTTCGGATGGTCTCGTCACGAAAACGGCTGACCTTGGTCACGACGGCGCGTCGATCCATCGGCGGTGTCGACAGCGAGCTGATATCCCGCAGGCCGATCAATGACATGTGCAGGGTTCGCGGGATGGGCGTGGCGGTCATCGTCAGGATATCAACATTGACACGGAAGCGTTTGAGCCGTTCTTTGTGTTCGACACCAAACCGCTGCTCCTCGTCGATAATCATCAGCCCTAAATTCTTAAAGCTCACATCGTCGCTGAGCAAACGATGGGTTCCGATGAGAATATCCACCGTTCCCTTCCGGCAGGCGGAAAGAATCTCGCGGGCCTTTTTGGGCGTAGTAAAACGGTTGATGACCTC
>JACKQG010001291.1_pt2 | contig 14174 bp, 12 predicted proteins | sample 8237621 | NCBI WGS metagenome assembly JACKQG01 (sample SAMN15677084, study PRJNA649215) | marine metagenome | biome: marine; feature: Black Sea; material: saline water; isolation source: suspended particulate matter (SPM) from the Black Sea western gyre | collected 2013-06-09/2013-06-10 | depth...
GTACAGTTGCCAAAGCCCAGCTCATCCATCTTAGCTACCATATTCTTCACCCGCTCTTTGGCCTCAATCCTTCCTTGCGGCAGAAGAGCAAATTGCGAAATTTTAGCTGAGACAAACAGCATGGCTGAAGCATTTTTACAGGAAGCGACACAGGCACCACAACCAATACAGGCTGCTGCATCCATGGCGAGTTCGGCATTGGGTCTTTTAATCAGGATGTTGTTGGCATCGGGCGTGCCACCGGTAGCAACGGAGACATATCCACCTGCCTGGATGATCTTGTCAAATGCAGTCCGGTCCACCATCAGGTCTTTGATCACAGGAAATGGCTTCGCTCGCCAGGGTTCGATCACGATGGTATCCCCATCCTTGAATTTGCGCATATGAAGCTGACAAACAGTAACTTCATCATCAGGGCCATGTGGCCGGCCATTGATGTAGAGGCTGCACATCCCACAAATTCCTTCCCGGCAGTCGTGATCAAAAGTAACGGGCTCCTGATCTTCCCCGATCAACTGTTCGTTCAGGATGTCGAGCATCTCCAGGAAAGAGCAATTAGAGGATATGCCGTCCAGTTTATAGGTGACAAATTTGCCCTTCGCCAGGGCATTCTGCTGTCTCCAGATCTTCAGTTTTAGTTTCATATTACAGGGATTAGGTAATCTCTATTTATAAACACGTTGTTTAACTTCAATCTCCTCATATTCGAGTGGCTCTTTATGCAATTCGAATTTTCCGGGACCTTTGTATTCCCAGGCAGCCACATACATATATTCATTGTCATTGCGTAAGCACTCACCCTCGTCTGTTTTGTATTCGTCCCGGAAGTGTCCTCCACAACTCTCTTTTCGCTCAAGCGCATCCAGAGCCATCAGCTCGCCTAGCTCAAGGAAGTCTGCAACCCGGTTAGCTTTCTCAAGCTCGATGTTCATCTCATCCGTCTTACCTGGGATCTTCACATCTTCCCAGAACTCTTTCCTTAGTTTGCGGATTAACTCAATCGCTTCTGTTAAGCCTGGTTCGGTTCGGGCCATCCCTACACGTTCCCACATGATCTTGCCCAGCGCTTTGTGGAAATGGTCGACAGACCTGGTTCCTTTAATTGCCATTAGTTTCTCAAGCCGTTCTTTTACCTCCTGTTCGGTTTTTTCAAACTCCTTGCTGTCGGTTGGGATTCGTGGGACTTTGATCTGACCGGCAAGGTAATTCTGCATGGTAAAAGGGAGCACAAAATAGCCGTCGGCTAACCCTTGCATCAGGGCAGAAGCTCCCAACCGGTTGGCTCCATGATCGGAGAAATTAGCTTCTCCGGCCACATACAATCCTTCCACTGTACTCATCAGCTCATAATCCACCCAGATCCCACCCATGGTGTAATGAACAGCCGGATAGATCATCATCGGAGTTCCATATGGATTTTCATCTACGATCTTTTCGTACATCTGGAAAAGATTTCCGTATTTGGCTTCAATTGCTTTCTTGCCAAGCCGTTTGATTGCATCCGTAAAATCGAGGTAAACAGCCAGGCCGGTTTCCCCTACACCATATCCCGCATCGCAACGCTCTTTGGCGGCACGTGAAGCGACATCTCTCGGTACCAGGTTCCCGAATGCAGGGTATCTTCGTTCGAGGAAGTAATCGCGGTCCTCCTCTTTGATGTCATTGGCATTAAGTTCACCCTTCTGGTTCTTCTTCGCGTCTTCAATATTCTTCGGAACCCAGATCCGGCCATCGTTCCGCAGACTTTCACTCATCAGGGTCAGTTTAGACTGGTAATCACCATGAACAGGGATACAGGTCGGATGGATCTGCGTGAAAGAGGGATTGGCAAACCAGGCTCCTTTCTTGAAGACCTGCCAGGCAGCGCAGGAATTTGATCCCATAGCGTTGGTGGAGAGGTAAAAAACATTTCCATACCCTCCGGAGGCGATCACAACCGCATGGCCAAAATAGCGCTCCAACTCCCCGGTAATCATGTTCCGCGCAATAATCCCGCGAGCTTTTCCGTCGATGATCACCACATCCATCATCTCATGTCGGTTGAACATCTCCACACTGCCTTCGTGGATCTGCCGGCTCAGAGCGCTATAAGCACCCAGCAGTAACTGCTGACCGGTTTGACCCCGGGCATAAAATGTACGTGACACCAGGGCGCCTCCGAAGGAGCGGTTGTCGAGCATCCCGCTGTACTCCCGTGCAAAAGGAACACCCTGGGCTACACATTGGTCGATAATGTCGCCGCTGACTTCAGCCAGACGGTATACGTTTGCTTCCCTCGAACGGTAATCGCCCCCTTTGATGGTGTCGTAAAAGAGACGGTAGATAGTATCCCCGTCATTCGGGTAGTTCTTCGCTGCGTTGATTCCTCCCTGGGCAGCAATACTGTGCGCCCGGCGGGGACTGTCCTGATAGCAGAAGATCTTGACATTGAATCCCAGCTCTCCGAAGGAAGCTGCAGCTGATGCGCCGGCAAGTCCGGTTCCTACTACAATCACGTCAAGCTTACGTTTGTTGGCGGGATTGACAAGGTCTTGTTGTGCTTTGTATTGGGTCCATTTTTCTGCTAAAGGACCCGCTGGAATCTTAGATTTTAATTCAGCCATGATGCCTAACTAAAGATTAAAAAATAGAGGGGAATGATGATGAAACCCAGAGGAATCACAATCGAATAGATAGTGCCAAACCGTTTGATAAACGGCGTGTAGGTTTTGTTTTCCAGCCCGAGTGATTGAAATGCAGCGTCAAAAGCGTGATTCAAATGAAACGCCAGCACCACCATCAGGATGATATAAAGGATAGAATAGAAAGGTTGAATGAAAAGCCACCGGACAGTTTCGTAAAAGTCGGGCTCGCCATTTGCCAGGAAAGGGATCTGACTCTGTACCCATCCCAGCTTGATGAAATAGAAATTCATCATATGGATGATCAAAAAGATCAGGACGATTCCACCGGTATAGATCATGTATTTGCTTAAAAATGGGGTGGCGGATCTATTGCTGACTTTATACTGGACAGGTCTGGACATCCAGTTTTTGACCTGCAGAATGCCCCCCAGAATGATATGGAAAATGAAGCCTGCAAAAAGAATGACTTCGAACACTTTAACAATATAATTGGCACCCATGAAGTGGGCTGCCTCTCGAAACCATTGCCCCCCATCACTGCGGAGCAAACAGAGATTGATTCCCAGGTGGACAACCAGGAATACCATGAGGAACAGACCAAGTAATGCCATCCAGATCTTCTTTGTGATGGATGAAAATTGAAGGAAGGAAGAGCTCATAACGTAAGGTTAAAAAGATAAAGAACAAAGTTGAAAAGAATTTTTGTATCTTCGACATTCAAATCATAATTAACAAATATTTTAAAGTAATCTAAATTATGTTTCCATCAAGTATATACAAAGACAGAAGAAATCGACTTCGGAAAGAAATGCAAAACGGACTTATCTTTTTCCCCGGCAACCAGGAGATGTCATTCAACTACGCTGCTAACACATATGCCTTCAGACAGGATAGCAATTTCCTTTACTTCTTTGGTCTGGACCAACCAGACGTGGCCGGGATCATAGATCTGGATAATGATAACGACTACCTCTTTGGTAATGATGTGGATATAAGTGATATCATATGGATGGGGAAACAGCCTTCTATGAAGGATCGAGGCGAGGAGGTAGCTGTGGAGGAAACATTACCGATGAATAAACTGGGAGAGACCTTACATCATGCAATAGCTCATGGACAGAAAATTCACTATCTGCCTCCTTATCGAGGAGAGACGATCATCCAGTTGTCGGATTTGTTGGGTTACCCGCTGAGCGAGATCAGGAAACAGGTGTCCAATGAGTTGATCAAAGCCGTGGTAAAGCTGCGGATGGTGAAAGATCAGTTGGAGATAATGGAGATTGAAGACATGGTAGATGTTGCCTGGCTTATGCAAACAACAGCTATGAAGATGGCTTTTCCCGGGATCATCGAGCGTGAAATCGCCGGAACCATTGAAGGAATTGCACTCGCCCAGGCCTGCGGAGTCTCTTTCCCGGTTATCCTGACGATCAATGGCCAGACTCTCCATAATCACTACCATGGCAATATGCTGGTAAAGAAACGGATGTTAGTTATCGATGCAGGCAGTGAGTCGGAATATCACTATGCCAGCGACATTACACGGACAGTGCCTGTTGGAGGTAAATTTTCAGCGAAGCAGGCTGATATTTATAACATTGTACTGGCAGCAAATCTGGCAGCGATCGCAGCTGTAAAACCCGGTGTTCCATTCCGGGATATCCATCTGCTCACAGCCCGTGAGATCACCAAAGGATTGACAGAACTTGGCATTATGAAGGGCGATATTGATGAAGCTGTCAGCCAGGGGGCTCATACCATGTTCTTCCCTCACGGACTGGGCCATCCACTTGGGCTTGATGTTCACGATCTGGAAGGGATGGGCGAAGGCTTTGTCGGGTACGATGATGAGATCCAGCGCAGCAAAGAGTTTGGACTTGGATTCCTGCGATTTGGCAGACGCCTGCAAGAGAATTTTGTGATGACGATAGAACCCGGAATCTACTTTATCCCGGAGTTGATCGACCTGTGGAAAGCAGAAGGAAAACATGTCGACTTTATCGATTATGATGTCGTAAAAAGCTACAGAAGATTTGGCGGCATCCGGATCGAAGACGACATCCTGGTCACCGGGGATGGCGCAAGGATCCTCGGAAAACAAATTCCGAAGACGATCCAGGAGATCGAAACGGTTATGGAAGCCAGTTATCTGTAGAAGTTCATTTCATCAATATACTTCCAAACCTTATCCGGCAGAAAATACTGCATGTTTTTTCCGGCCTTGATTCCGTTTCGGATAAAGCTTGAGGAGATCTCGATCAATGGAGCGTTTACATAGGCAATGGATGGATGGTTTTCGTAGGGATGGGCTTTTGTGAAGGGGCGGGGGAAGATATTGAATTGATAAAGGGAAAGCAGTTGTTCGTAGTTCTTCCATTTGTGGAAGGTAGGAAAGATGTCGGAGCCGGCAAGAAGAGTGAAATCATGGGTCGGATATTTCTCCTGCAGGAAGGTTAGGGTGTCGATTGTATAAGATGGCTGTGGCATATGAAATTCCACATTCGAGGCTTTGAATCTGGGTTCATCCTCCACAGCGATGTTGACCATATAGAGCCTGTTCACATCCGGCAGGAGAGTTGATTTCTCTTTCAACGGATTATGGGGGGAGATAATGAACCACACGTCGTCGATATCAGTAAACTCGATCATGTAACTGGCGATCATCAGATGGCCCAGATGTATCGGGTTGAATGATCCGAAAAACAGCCCGGTTTTTGTTATATTTGATTTCATAACAGCCAGATAATGAATGTACTATAAAAAGTTTCTTACCAGCTTAGTCACTTGAGCAATTGCCTCTTCCAGATCATTATTCACCACCACCTGATCAAACTTCCCGGCAAATCTCAACTCATACGTTGCTCTTTCTAACCTGATTTTCAGACTCTCATCGCTTTCGGTACCACGGTTTTGAAGACGCTCTTTCAGGACTTTCATGGAGGGTGGTTGGATGAAGATGGCCAGCGCCTTCTCGCCGAAATAGGTTTTAAGGTTTAAGCCGCCTACTGTGTCGACATCAAAAATCGGGATCTTATTGAGGCTCCAAATCCGATTCAATTCCGATTTTAGCGTGCCGTAAAAGCTACCCGGATAGACCTCTTCCCACTCCACAAATTCATTCCCGGAGATCTTCTTCTTGAACTCGTCAATGGGGAGAAAAAAGTAATCCTCTCCATCTACCTCACAGGCTCGTTTCGGACGGCTACAGGCCGAAACGGAGAACTCCAGCTGAGGGAAAGCCTTCCTGAGGTTGTTCACCATGGTCGATTTTCCGGCACCCGACGGGGCTGATACGATGATCGCCTTGTGGTTCATACGATATTCAATAATTGCTCTTTCACCTTCTCCAGCTCATCTTTCATCTGGATCACGATCTTCTGGATCTCAGCATGTGATGCTTTGGAGCCAAGCGTATTGATCTCACGGCCCATTTCCTGGCAGATAAATCCCAGCTTCTTTCCCTGCGACTCCTTTTCATTCATGGTCTGAAGAAAATAATCACAGTGTTTTTTCAACCTGACCTTCTCTTCCGTAAAGTCCATCTTCTCCAGGTAATAGATCAGCTCCTGCTCAAACCGGTTCTGATCTGGTTGCGGAGCACCATTGGAGGAACTGAACGCATCCAGTTCATTCCGGAGGTTTAACCGAACGCGCTCTTTACGCTCATTCTCAAGTGGTTCTATTTGTTTAAGCAACGTTAGGATCGCTTCAATCCGTGCCAGGATATCCTTTTCCAACACCGATCCCTCGTTTGTCCTGCAATTGTCTGCTTCCTTTATCGCTCGTTCAATTTCTGACCAGACCATATCCCATGCAGCAGAATCAATCTCCTCTTTACTCGTCAGATAGATGTCCGGCATCTTCAACACCAGCGGAAGCAGCTCTTCGGAACTCGCTTCACTCAAGTCATCCTGAAGCGCTTTCAACTCCTGGTGGTATTTGAGTGCAAGGGGTTTATTGATCGAGAATTTGATCTGTTCCCCGGTGGATTCTGAAGAGATTAAGAGCTCAATTTTGCCACGTTTAAGCGTCGCAAGAGAATTTCTGATCTCCAACTCGTTCACACGGAGCCAGGCGGGAATTTTGAGATTAAGGTCCAGACCTTTACTGTTCAGGGTCTTAACCTCAATGGTCAACTTCTTCCCGGGAATCTCAGCAACGGCCTTCCCGAATCCGGTCATCGATTTGATCATGTCCTTGTCTTTCCGGCAAAGCTACGAAATATCCAACTATTTTTATATCTTTGGATATCAGTTGGATCAACAAAACCTGATGTAATACCGCCCGATGGAATTCCTGGTCATTGATGATACGTTGAGGCTTTACGATATGATGCTCAACGATATAGCGAATGCAAAATCGTATGTCTACCTGGAGACGTACAAGTTCGCCAATGATCATATGGGGATCAAGTTCAAGGATACGCTCACCCGCAAGGCACGGGAAGGAGTTGAAGTGAAAGTTTTAATCGATTCATGGGGGCGGGGACCGGTTTCCGAGACCTTCTTCACCGAGATGATCGATCATGGCGGAGAGGTGAAGTTCTTCGAGAAGATCAAGATCAGCTCCGACCTTTTTACTCGCGGGCATCGCCGCGATCACCGGAAGATCATGGTCATCGACGACAAGATCTGTTACATCGGTTCAGCCAACATCACCGGATACAACCTGAACTGGCGGGAACTCGTTCTCCGGTTCAGGGGTGAGATTGCAGAGACCTTCAGGAAGGTTTTTGCACAGAACTTCGAAGCGTTTAATCCTTATTACATAAAGGATAAACTGAGTTACAGCAGAAACATGAAGTTCGAGGATTACGAGATTATTCGTGATGTTCCTTCCATCCCTCTGCAGCGGTTAAAAAAGAAGTATACCCAGCTCATCCGGAGTGCGAAATCGAGTATCCTGATAGAGACGCCCTACTTCCTTCCCGGTTTTTTACTTCGTAAAGCGCTGATGGATGCCGGCAAGCGAGGAGTTGACGTGAAGGTGATCATGCCAAAACATTCCGATGTGCGGATGGTGGATATTCTGCGGAACAAATACTTTGGGATGATGCATAAAAACAACGTCAAGCTCCTCTTCTACACCCCGCATAACCTCCATGCCAAGCTGATGATCATCGACAAGAAGACCTTCTCGATCACTTCAGCCAATTTTGATTACCGAAGCTTCCGGTATCAATATGAGATTGCGTTGATCGGACATGAACCTGAGATTCTCAGCCAGCTGGAGGATCACGTCAGGGAAACCCTGCGCAACTCGGAGGAGTTTGATTACCGTCGCTGGATTAACAGGCCGAAGATCGAAAAGATATTCGAATACATCCTACTTCCTTTTCGCCATCTTTTTTAGGAAACTGAATCCATTTTTTCGGCTTGTCACAAGATAGACACCGATAAAGATCAACAGGGCCGCCAGGATCTTGGGCAGGGTGATTTGCTCCATTCCAATATATACCGAAGAGATAGCTGCCAGGACAGGCTGGAGGTATGTATAGTAGCTGACAGTAGTGGGAGTCAACTGCTTCAGTGCAATGTTGATGAGGATATAGGCAACAAAGGTGGTGCCCGCAATGATGTAAAACAGCCCGCCCCATGCATACCAATCGAAATGGATAAATGTAATAGAGAGCATCTCTTTTGCCGAAAATGGGATGATGAAGATAAACCCAAACAGAGACACCCACTTCAGGATGGTAGCCATTTGATACTTTTTCACAAGGGGTTTGATGATCACCAGGTAGAGGGAATAAAACAACATATTGAGAGTAACCAGGATATTTCCCAGTGCCGTCTGTCCGCCAAACTGAAGATGCCGGCCCCAGAGGATCAGGATCAACGCTCCCGACATGCCCAGAAAGATCCCGAATAGTTTTTGGGTTGTGATACGCTCTTTGATAATGATGCTGGCCAGGATCAGCACCAGGATGGGATTGGTAACATGAATTACTGAAGCATCAACAGGCGTAGTATAGTTCAACCCCACATAGAAGAAGCCAACGTTCAGGGTAAGTCCGAATAATCCGCAGAGAGCCAGCTTATACAGATCGCGGCGTTCGACCTTCTCCGGTGCAAAGAGTTGTTGAAAGATCCAGAATAGTATCGCACCACCCAGCAGCCGGATAAATATCATCTGCAATGGAGTCAGGAATCCGGGCATCATGCTCTTGGCAATGCTGTAATGAAGCCCGAAAATAATCGTGACTCCGAGCATCGCAAGGTGCGCTTTCGGTAGTTTTGACATTGTGCCGGTAAAATTATTCATTTTTCAGACACCCTGTTCAAGGCTACCCCTAAATCCCCTGAAGGGGACTTACTCCCTCCCCTCCAAGGGGAGGGTCGGGGAGGGGTCATAAAAAAGCCGCCCCGTTGTCAGGGCGGCTCTCCAAATAAATCACCATGTCATAACTTACGAGATCTTGATCTCTTTTCTGGTCTCCAGCTGAGCTTGATCCCTCTTAGGAAGGTCAATCTTCAGGATGCCGTGAATGTAATCTGCTTTGATTTTATCGGTATCAATCGACTTCGGAAGTGTGAAGGAGCGACTGAAAGAGCCATAATAAAACTCTTTCCGGGTATAATTCTTTCCCTCTTCATTCTTTTCATCTGCCAGCTCGGAGGAGATAGTGAGGATTGAATTCTCGAGGTTGATGTTGAAATCTTCCTTCTTCAACCCGGGAGCTGCAATCTCCAATTCAAATCCTTCAGACTTTTCTATAATATTTGCTGAAGGATCACGGGTACGCTTGTCGAAAAAGTCGTTGTATTCCGGATCGAAAAAGTTCGACACGAAATCAGTTATCGGATTTTTGTGTTGCCATCTCATGATTGTCATATTGTTACTCTCCTAATTTTATAGTTAACTTTTTATATCTGCCATAGAATAATCAATTTCTATACCAGTGGTGATTAGAACGAATTTGCTGTCAAAATGGCAGGGCTTGGGTTTTACCCACAATGCAAAAACCTGTTTACCAGCCTGATAACCTCTTTCTCGTTGTGGTTGATCGATTCACGGAGATGCTTATCATCGTAACTTTTCAGTTGTTTGATGATGCCGTCGATGATTTTTTCCGGAAAGACACCTTGAGCCTGGTAGATATCCCGCTGACTCTGGAGTGCTTCGGCAGAATCCCAGCATGAAGCCGGAAGATGGTGCAGAGAACTTACCTGTTTCTTGTATTTGGTGTCGAAGATGTTGACATCCACATAGGTTTTTTTGGCAAATTCAAGAGCTGTTTTCATCTTCAGGCCGTGGCGGGCAGCTACGGCAAGTCCGGCACAGAGGAGGTAGATATCGGCCGAACCATCCGGACAACGGAACTCAACTGTCTGCTTATCGATGAAATTGGTTTTTAAGCCCTTCTCCAGAGGATTGGCTTCCAGGATCATGTTGTTCCTGGTGTTGCTCCAGCTCAGCGGGACCCGTACCAGCACGGAACGGTTCCGGTCGCCCCAGCAGATTGTAGTCGGCGCTTCCTGGTGTGGAACCAGCCGGAAATAAGAGGTAGGGATTGTATTTCCGAAAGCCGTTAGCGATCGAGCCATAGAGAGGTAACCTGCGATCGCTTTTTTGGCAGTATTAGAAAGTGATCCATCCTCGATCATCATGCTCTTGTCATTCTTCAGCAGCCGGGTATGCATATGCATCCCGCTACCGGCTTTCCCGGTCGTGATCTTGGGTGCAAAAGTTACGGTAACCCCGTGCTTGTAAGCCAGCGACCGAAGGATCCATTTTGCTATCAGCAGCTGCTCCGCAGCATCTTCCAACCGTACAGGGGTAAATTCGATCTCATTCTGTTCGTAGAGAAGTCCTGATTCAGTAAATGTACCCACCTCCGAGTGTCCGTACTTGATGAATCCTCCACAACTGTCGATCGCACTCATCGCTTCGGTCCGAAGCATTTCCCATTTACAAAAAGGGGATGATTCATGATACCCCCGCTGGTCGGCAGCTTCATAAAGGGGATCTTTTTCACTGATCACATAATATTCAAGCTCTCCCATCACCTGATAATCCAATCCGGATGACTCTTTCAGCACATGGTGAGCCTTTCGCATAATATACTCAGGAGAGTTGGCAAAGGGTAATCCGTCTTTGTCGTAATAAGAACAGATGATATCAAGAGTTGGTATCTCGGAAAAAGGATTCAGAAAAGCTGTACGGTATCTGGGTATGACATACAGATCGGATGAGCCTGGTTCAACATAGTATGGGAACAAACTGGAGCCATCAACACGTTCACCGGCACTCAGGATCATGTCAAGATGCTGCCGGCTTTTGATGATAAAGTTCAGCGTCTTTAACCGTCCGTCAGCACCAGCATACCGGAAGTTAAGCATCTGGATCCCATTGGATTCGATGAAGCGAATCAGGTCGGCACGTGTAAAATCATCAGAAGGTTTGTCGAGAAACCGAATGAGTGGGTTGGGATTGAGAACAACAGCTTCATTCATAGGGTGGGGTTTCTAATTTAGAAAGGGGCAACAAAAATAAGGAATTTTCTTATTTTTGATCCGTTTTATCCCAATCATTGCAGGAAGATTGAAAAAGAGGCAGGAAGAAATACTGGAAAGCCAGGACATTGAGATCCGCTTATTGATTGATGCTATCTTCAGGAAGTATGGGTATGATTTCAGGAATTACTCTCAGGCCCATATCAAGCGCAGGATCCTGAACCGTTTCCAGCTGTCAGGATTGAATACGATCTCGGAAATGACCCATAAAGTCCTTTATGACAGTGACTTTGTGGACAAGATCCTCTTGGACCTCTCCATTACAGTCACCGAGATGTTTCGTGATCCGACATTCTACAAAGCTGTCAGACAGAGTGTGCTGCCAATATTACGGTCCGCTCCGTTTGTGAAGATATGGCATGCCGGCTGTGCCAGCGGAGAGGAAGTTTACTCGATGGCGATTATGCTTAAGGAGGAGGGATTACTCCACAAGACCCAGATCTATGCCACTGATTTCAACCCGGTGATCATCAAGTATGCCCGGAAAGCTGAATATCCGATCAGCCGCATCAAGGAATTTACCATCAGCTATCAGAAAGCCGGCGGGACAAGATCATTTTCCGACTACTACACCGCTGATCATAAATCAGCAAAACTTAATGACAACCTGAAGCAGAATATTGTATTTGACAATCATAACCTGGTAACCGATAGTGTGTTTGCTGAGATAAACCTGGTGGTGTGCCGGAATGTGCTGATCTATTTTGACAGGCAGTTACAGGATAAGGTAATCGGGTTATTCATGGATAGCATGCCTGGCGGGGGATTCCTCTGCCTGGGATCTAAGGAGACTCTCCAATTTTCAACTCATAACGAATCGTTTGAACCTGTTGTGGAACATGAAAGAGTGTATATAAAGAAATATTCTTAGTAATTTTAACTCGTTGATAAAGAGGAAAAATTTTCAGGCAGTTGCAATTGGTTCTTCGGCAGGAGGACTGAATGCGCTAAAGACGGTATTTACGGAATTGGATAAAAAGTTTCCACTCCCGATCATCATCGTTCAGCATATAAGCGCAGATACTGATAGTTACCTTCCGTCGTTACTGGATAACCTGAAAAAAATAAAAGTGAAAGAGGCGGATGAAAAGGAGACTCCCCAAAAGGGTATTGCGTATATTGCACCGCCAAACTACCATCTCTTGATCGAAAGCGACAGGTCATTTACGCTGACGGTTGGGGAGCGGGTAAACTATGCACGACCGTCGATTGATGTGTTATTTGAGACAGCCGCAGAAGCATATTCCGATGGTTTGATCGGCATCATTCTAACTGGAGCCAATAACGATGGGAGTAGGGGTTTGAAAAAGATCAGGGAGATGGGAGGATTGACTATTGTCCAGGACCCTGAAGAGGCCGAAGCTGAAGCAATGCCTGCCTCAGCTCTCGAAGCTACGAATGTCGATCATGTCATGAAATTGAAAAATATTGCAAAATTTTTGAATAGCATTATATGAATAAGAAACCAAAAATTCTGATCGTTGACGACCGGATTAAGAACATCATCGTCCTTGAAGAAATGTTGATTGATCTTGATATTGAATTTGTCCGAGCTTCATCCGGATCAGAGGCAATCAAGTTGGCTCATGACACAGAATTTGCCATGATCCTGATGGATGTTCATATGCCGGGTATGGATGGATTTGAGACAGTGGAGAATATCCGGAAAGATCCTCACAACGAAATTATGCCAATCATCTATATCACAGCTTTTTATCATGAGGATTATTATAAAGTGAAAGGGATCAAATCGGGAGCGGTTGATTTCATTACGAAACCAATCATTCCCGATATCCTGATTGGCAAAGTGAGTGTCTTCATGAACCTATACCGACACCGGAAAAGCCTTGAAGAGGAGATCATCTGGAGAGAACGGATCGAAATGGACTTGAAAAAAGCTAAAGAGCTGGCTGAAGATGCGAGCCGTGCGAAGCAAAAATTTCTCTCCACGATGAGCCATGAGATCCGAACACCATTGAATGCTATCATCAATACAGTTAATCTCCTCAAGGATGAACACCCTCACGAAGAGCAAATTGAGAGCATGGATATCCTTAAATTCTCTTCTGACAGCCTTCTGCGGATTGTCAATGACATTCTGGACTACTCCAAGATCGATGCAGGAAAGATCTCATTTGAGACAGTGGAATTCGAGTTGAGAAAATTGATTACCGGGATCAAACAAAGCTTTGATTATGAGGCGAATCAGCGAAAATTGAAAATTGAAAATATCATCGATGAGAAGATACCCCCAGTTGTCATTGGCGACTCTGTCAGGCTGACGCAAATCCTTATCAACCTGGTTGGTAATGCCGTGAAATTTACGGAGAAAGGCGGAATTATCATTGAGGCTAATCAGAAGAAGAAACACAACTCCCGGATCGATATTAAATTCCGGATCACCGATACAGGGATTGGTATCCCAAAAGATAAGATCAAAATGGTTTTTGAGAGCTTCACACAAGCCAGCTCTTCCACAACAAGGCAATATGGCGGTACGGGCCTGGGTCTTGCAATTACCCACAAACTGGTTGAACTTCAGGGAGGCGAACTCAAGTTGAAGAGTAAGGAAGGGGAGGGAAGCGTCTTCTTCTTTACGCTCCCCTTCAAGATCAGCAGTAAAAGCCATGTCAAGGATGGCGGTCAACTGTCATCAGCCCTTCACAGTCTCAGGGGGTTGGAAGTATTGGTAGTGGAAGACAACCTTGTTAACCAGAAAATTGTATCGAAATACCTTACAAAGTGGGAAGCCAGTTACGATATTGCAGAAAACGGACGGGTGGCTTTTGATAAGGCACTGAAGAAAAAGTATGACCTGATTTTGATGGACCTCCATATGCCTGAGATGAGTGGGTATGAAGCGACCGAGAAGATCAGAGCGGAAAAGGATAAATACTACCAGGAGCTGCCGATCATCGCCCTGACAGCTTCTGTATTCCTAGAAGACAGGGAGAAAATCTTTAATTACGGCATGAGTGGATTTATCACCAAGCCTTTTAATCCGACAGAACTTTTCTGGGCGATATCGCCGTTT
>JACKQG010005372.1_pt1 | contig 14174 bp, 16 predicted proteins | sample 8237621 | NCBI WGS metagenome assembly JACKQG01 (sample SAMN15677084, study PRJNA649215) | marine metagenome | biome: marine; feature: Black Sea; material: saline water; isolation source: suspended particulate matter (SPM) from the Black Sea western gyre | collected 2013-06-09/2013-06-10 | depth...
ATTAAAGAGGGTTTTTCAATCCATCTCGAATTAAATACGTTTCAAATTATTAGAGCGTGTACGTTTCGGCAGAAACTATCGGAATTTAAAAACCGGGGCGCGGGATGGAGGACAAAAGGAATTAAAAGGATTTTTTTTATCCTTCAGGAAGGAAATGGAATTAGATGGGAATTAAATCACGAAACATAATTAAATTGGCAACATAAGAGAATAGTATCATTAAAACCCCGGCAAGGGGACCATTGAGAACACCCCTTTCATTGATGGTATTTTTGCTATCACCTTTGTTTGTTTTCGCCTTTGATGTGGGAATCAAATCTTCAAGGCAGCCCGATACTTGATGGTTTTTGATCAAACCGCTTGTTTAGCACGCGGTTATAAACTTAAATGATCGGAGACGTGCCGTTTTCCCTTTAATTCGCGGCCTATGGCCACAAATTAAAGCCACCCCCCTATGGGGAGTGGTCGTTTACTCTTGCCTTTACCGTCAAAATTCCAAACCTCAAAATATGTTGATTTACTTTAAGAATCTTGTATAAAGTTAGTTTTGGCAGAGGGACACGCTCTTTAGTTTTTTAAGTTTCTACAAAATTGAAGCCCAAACCATACCGATTTTTGATACCAAATCGAACAGGTCCTTGCTAAAAACTTCGACTTTTCCGATGAGGATCTGGATTTTATCATCAACTATGACATCAAGTATTGTATGGACTCTGGGGGACGGTCATACAATTTAACTTTTTGACACCATTTGCTCACGGAGCCATAACCTCTTTTTTGACTCGAAAATTAAGGATATAAGGTAAGTATATGGCCCTGATGACGATGCACGATGTGTGCTGGGGGTTTGGTGATCCACCACTTTTGGAGAACATCAATTTCACCCTTGAGAAGGGTGAGCGGGTCTGTCTGCTGGGACGCAACGGGGTTGGGAAGTCCACCCTGCTCAAGCTTGTCTCCGGCCGTATGGTCCCGGACAGCGGTGATATCTGGTGTTCACAGGGAGTAACCATATCCTGGTTGACCCAGGGTGTTCCGGAAGACGCCGACGGCACCATATTTGAGATCGTAGCCGAGGGATTTGGTGAAACCGGGCGGGCACTGGTTGAATACCATCGCCTGTGCCGTGATACGGATACCCCCGACCAGAGAGAACAACAAAAAAGGGGCGAGCTGCAACATCTATTGGATGTTAAGGAGGGGTGGACCATATTCCAGTCGGTGGAGACTGTGCTGTCCCGCACAGGGCTTGATCCGACCGTGCTGTTTGGCGGTTTATCGGCCGGGATGAAACGCCGGACCCTTTTTGCCCGTGCCCTGGCCCAATCACCGGATATTCTGTTATTGGATGAACCCACCAACCATCTGGATATCGATACCATCCTCTGGATGCAGGATTATATTCAGCGGCATGTAAAAACCCTGCTGTTCGTCACCCATGATCGCAGCTTCGTATCCAAAATCGCCAATCGAATCATGGAATTGGATCGCGGGCGGCTGTTTTCCTACCCCGGGAATTACGACACCTATCTAAAACGCAGGGAAGCCGATCTTTTGTCCGAAGAAAAACAGAATGCCCTCTTCGATAAAAAACTTTCTCAGGAAGAAAGGTGGATTCGGCAGGGCATCAAGGCCCGACGGACACGAAACGAGGGCCGCGTGAGGGCGCTGGTTAAAATACGCGAGGCCTATAAATCCAGGCGAAAAAAAACCGGCACTGTTCGACTGCAATTGCAGGAGGCGGAGCGATCCGGAAAGCTCGTCATTCGCGCCAAGGGTGTCGGTTTTTCGTACAACAGTGAACCTCTCGTCGATGATTTTTCCTTTATCCTCATGCGCGGTGACAAAGTGGGCATTATCGGCCCCAACGGCGCGGGGAAGACCACACTGTTGAACATCCTGCTTAAAAATATATCACCGGAGACCGGTGAAGTCCGCCACGGCACCCATATTGAAGTCGCGTATTTCGATCAGCTCAGGGCTCAACTCGATGAGAATAAGACCCTGGTTGAAAATATATCCGAGGATAATGATTATATTGTGTTCAACGGCAGAAAACGCCATGTAATCAGTCACCTCAAGGATTTTTTATTCACCCCGGAAAGATGCCGCACCCCGGTTTACGTGCTGTCCGGCGGCGAGAAAAACCGTCTGCTGCTGGCCAAGCTGGTGACGCAACCGGCCAATGTGCTGGTCCTGGACGAACCCACCAATGACCTGGATATTGAAACCCTGGAGCTGTTGGAAGAGTTGTTCCTGGAATACCAGGGGACGGTATTGCTGGTTAGCCATGACCGGAGTTTTCTGAACAATGTGGTGACCAGTTCACTGGTATTTGAAGGAAAAGGGAGGGTCATAGAGTATGCCGGCGGTTACGATGACTGGATCGCCCAGCGGCCCAAACCGGAGGAGAGGAAAAATGCGACCGGAAAGAACATCACCACGCCTAAACGCAAAGGGGGATCGGACAAACCGAAGAAACTCGGTTACAATGAGCAACGTGAGCTTGAGACGCTTCCCAAGCGTATTGAATCCTTAGAAGACGAGCACCGAAAATTGTCCGACACCATGTCTGACCCCTTGTTTTACAAAAAAGATAAACTGGAGCTTACCAGGGTAAAGGACAGGTTTAATGAATTAACAGTAGAAATAGACGGCGCCTACAAACGATGGGAGGAACTGGAAGAACGTTTTCAATAATTGATCCACAATCTATGAACTTTGGGGACGCAATGGTGTCAAAATCTATGCCAAAACAGATAACAAGATGTTCTCATGGAAGAAAATACTTCATGATAATGACAAGCCCTCTCTGAGTAACATCGATTTGTACATATTTTTATGCACCGTGCACAGGTTTATGTGCATCTCATATTCCTTTGACCTCCCGTTACATATCTACTATATTACCAGCATTATAAATCCTTACCTTACCGAGGAATGATAACCAAATCAAAGGCTTCATAATGAACCAGTATAAAATCGGAGTAGATCTCGGAGGAACAAAGACAGAGGTAATCATTCTTGATCAGGATGATAACGAATTTTATCGAAAAAGAATCCCAACTGAAGGTAAAGATGATTATCAAAACATTCTCATATTTGTACATAACCTTACCCTTGAGACAATCGATAAAATCCCCCAAGGAGCTAACTGTACTATCGGCGTCGGTATACCGGGTTCAATAAATACTGAAACACAACTCGTCCAGAATGCAAATACGACGTGCTTGATTGGAAATCCGTTTCAGAAGGATCTTGAAAAACTTCTGGCCCTGAAAATCGGTATGGAAAACGACGCAAACTGTTTTACCCTGGCGGAAAGCCGCTCTGGAGCAGCAAGAGGATATAACTTTGTGTTTGGTATAATCATGGGGACAGGATGTGGAGGCGGAATCTGTGTCAACGGTAAGATAGTCAAAGGAGTCCATGGAATTGCAGGAGAATGGGGACATTTTTCTGTCGATCCAATCGGGGATAAATGCTACTGCGGAAACTTGGGGTGTATTGAAACCAAGATCAGCGGCTCCGGTGTAGAAAACGCATTTTACAAAAAGTATAATATCCGTATGAAGATGCATGAAATTGTCCAGGGGGCAAGAACTAATGACACTAAATGTACAGAAGCATTTAATCAGTTTTTAGATGATTTTGGGCGCTGTGTCGGGGGGCTCATATCAATACTTGACCCAGATGCGATTGTCATTGGCGGAGGCCTTTCAAACATCGATGAGTTGTACAAAAAAGGAATAGAACATGTTCGGAATTATGCATTTCATCGAAAAATTCAAACACCGATACTTAAAAACAAACTGGGTGATTCCGCAGGTGTCTTTGGTGCTGCCTGGATTGGAAAATGATGTTTAAAAAATGATATCCGATTGGTAACGATGTCAAATCTTGAATAGTGAATAACAAAAAATGGTGAAATGGGGGTCGGGCCACAGAAACATCTTGATATAATAGGTAAATATCCTGGTCCAGAGGGCCAGGCTTTGGGTTACCCCTGGAAGGGGATGTTTTACTGAAAGCCAGACAAGTTAAAAGTGACTAAAGTGATCTAAAGTGCCTAAAGTTATGGAGTCGCTTTGCTCCGCTAAATTTATATATAATTTGCAGAATTCCTCAACTTTAGCTCACTTTAGATCACTTCAAACTTTAGGCACTTTTAAGGTTTTCGGCAGAGCCGAGTATCTCTGACCTGGCCCAGAGGACCAGGTTTTTCAGGACATAATAAATTACATCAAACAAGGCCTTAAAAGGGCATTTTGGGGGCCTAAAACACACTTTTAAGAGAAAAGGGGACATTAAAATGATCAAGGAGATTATTGCGCAAGAGCTTAACACAGAAAACTTCATCGATGAGAAGGTCAAACAAATCCAACAAGTTGTTAAGGACGGAATGGCGATCAATGCACTCTCGGGAGGCGTCGATTCATCCACGGTCACGATGCTCGGCCATCGCGCCTTGGGGGATCGCCTTAAGACCGTGTTTATCGAAAACGGTCTTATGCGTGAGGGAGAGTCCGAAAAGGTTGTCGGACTTTTTAAAAAACTTGGGGTCACGGTTGACGTTGTCGATGCACAAAAAGAATTCTTTGCCGAGCTCGAAGGAATCACGGATCCGGAAGAGAAGCGCGAAGCGATTACCCAGGCTTTTTACCGAGACGTATTCGGACGCCTCGTAAAGGAAAGTGGCGCAAAGCACCTTCTTCAGGGAACCATATTGACCGATATCGACGAGACCGTCGCAGGAATAAAAAGGCAACACAATGTCTTTGAGCAGCTCGGAATCGACCCGGAAGAGGCTTTTGGCTATCACATCATCGAACCTCTCATTCAGCTTCGCAAAGACGGCGTTAGAAAGGTTGGTGAGGCTCTGGGGCTCCCGTCCGAGGCCTTTGACCGCATTCCATTCCCGGGTCCGGCACTCGCGGCACGTGTGATCGGTGAAATAACTCTGGAGCGCATCGAGACGGTTCGAAAAGCAACCGTTGTGGTCGAACGGCTGCTCAAGGACACCGGTGCATTCCAGTATATGGCAATCCTGCATGAAGACCGCGTGACCGGCATGCGTGACGGATTGCGTGATTTTGGTCAGCAGATCGAGGTGCGTTGCTGGGAGAGTGTCGACGCACGGGTCGCAACACCGACACCGCTTTCTTTCAAAATCCTCGAGGAGCTCGCCAGCGAGATTATTCGCAATGTGCCGGGCATCGTCAGTGTCACGTACAACATAACACCGAAACCCCCTTCAACGATCGAAGCGGTCTGACGATAATGAAAGCTTCAGGGACTTGCGGGACGGTCATGCAATTTAACTTTTCTTTTGGTGCCGGCTATCGAAAAACAAGGGGGTCAGATGACTTGCGGAACATCCTTTAAAATATAAAATTCTACTTAACCAACGTTTCAAATTTATGAAAGATTAAGACCGATGAACGATATCCAAAATATATATTCATCCATTCCCGCCAGCATCCCTAAAGAATTATTCGAGGACATTTTAATCACGGACCGCTTTAAAATCGAACGAATCGTATCTAAAGGACACGCGTCGCCGGAAGGGTTCTGGTACGATCAGGATCAAAATGAATGGGTAATTCTGCTAAAAGGCCGTGCCGGTTTATTGTTTGAAGGAAACGACAATATAATTGAGTTAAAACCCGGTGATTACATCAATATCCCGGCCCACCTTAAACACAGGGTTGAATGGACTGATCCGGACATTGAGACTGTGTGGTTAGCGGTCATGTGGGGAACTTCAGGGACATAGTCGACCATTTTGAATCAGCTATAATTCAGCAGAGTAATCAGCGGGACGCCAATAAGCAAATAACTTTCTGAAACCTCTTTAATGGCTGGAGTTTGGAGGGCATCTAATTTTAAGAATGTCTCTGAAATCTACAAAATACTAGCATGGTATCCAATGGCAGAACCGGATTATTTAAATGCTTTAAAAGAATGTGAGCTTTGCGAGCATCGCTGCCAGGTCGACCGGCTGGCAGGTGAAACCGGAGTATGCAAAGTGACTCTGCCGACGGTTGCATCGGCTGCTTTGCATCCCGCGCCGCCGGAAAGCTACACGGTGTTCATGGCGGGTTGTAATTATAAATGCCTGCATTGCCAGAACTGGTCAATTTCCCAATACCCGGATAACAGGTTTAGACAGAGAGGATTCGAAGACCCGCAAAAACTGGCAACCGAATGTGTTGAGCATCTCGATTCTCTTGCCGGCCGGCGCATGGGTGCCGACAGAATATTTTTTTCCGGTGGTGAGCCCACCGTGCATTTGCCTTATATTGAAAAAGTCGTTGCCGAGGCCCGAAAGCTAAGACCCCAAACCAAAGTCAATTTCGACACCAACGGATATATGACCAGAGAAAGCTTAAAAACGGTTTTGGGTTTCACCTCTTCGATTACCTATGATCTCAAGGCTTATCATGATGAGATTCACCAGGTTTTGACCGGGGCGTCCTCGGTGCCGGTTTTGAGAAATGCCGAATATATCGGCAGGCACGCCAAAGACAAACTCTGGGAATACCGGATTGTCGTAATTCCAGAAATTAATTCAGAGGAGATCAAGCCGCTTGCGGATTTTATTGCAAATATCGATGTTTCACTGCCGGTTTGCTTTTTGGCTTTCAGGCCCAACTTTGTGCTGGAAAGGCACATGGGTGCCACCCGAAGTCTGATGAACAATTGCGTGCAAATTGCCAGGGATGCCGGCCTGCAAAACGCCTACTGGTCCGGGTTTGTCGATATTCCCGGAACGATCATGGACGTTGATGAACAAATCAAAGCAAGTTATTCAGCGAATAATGCCAGGCTTGCGGGCTCATATGCACGCCTTGCCGGCTGCCAGACCCATCCCAGAAGTTGCCTGGCCTGTGACCGGCATCAGGACTGCCAAATCAAAAGCTATTTGCCGGCTATAGCAACTTAACTTAAACAACAATCAATAAAAATATTTATGGAAAACTTGATCAATGCCAAAAGGAACATTCCGCTTTTATGAAGAATTAAATGACTTTCTGCCAAAGCATAGAAGAAAAACTGATTTTGAAGCAGGGTTTAAAGGGGAAAAATCAATAAAAGATATGATAGAAGCGCTCGGAGTCCCTCATACAGAAATCGACCTTGTTTTGGTGAATGGAAAATCAGCAGGTTTTAATTACATTCTTCAAGATGGAGACCGAGTAAGTGTATACCCTGTTTTTGAATCCTTCAATATTACAGATGTTACCCTGCTTAGAAAAATTCCGCTTCGCAGGAACAAATTTATAGCTGATATAAACTTGGGAGATATAGTTAAATATATGAGAGTCCTGGGATTTGATTTGTATTACGATCCCTTACTCGCCACTCGTGAAATAATTGAAATATCTAAAAGAGAACACAGAATAATACTAACCAAAAACAGAAAGCTTCTTAAATTCAAAGATGTAACCCATGGAATTTTTATACGCCCTGGTACAACTACAGAGCAGATTAAACGAATTATAGATTACCTGGATATTAAAGATAACATACAGCCTTTTTCAAGATAGGATTGGGGCCAAACCTTTGGCCCCCGTGAAATGGCCCTGGGGGATTTCACGGGGTAAAAATTTAACCCCAGTTAAATACTTTTCACTAGTGCTATCGCAGATTGAACAGGGCAGGCCCCGATGGAATAACAACCAAAACTTAATTCCACCCCGGTGAAATACGCCCCAGTTGAATCCCTTCGGGTGCTCCTGCGGAGCAATTCCACGGGATAAACTTCGCTGTCACTGACGTGAATTGCACAGGGCAGGTTGGGCAGGCTGGACAAGTCCCGGTTAAATATGCTCCGCATTTAACTGGATAAACCTTCATTGTTGACACAATGCGCGGAAGTTGCGGTTAATGCTGGAGTGGTTTTCCGGCCGCTGAGTCGTTGATTCTGTGCCATTGCTTAGGAGTGGAGGGACTTCCGCAACACACCTCACATTTTAAATTTCTTTATTAAGTTGATTTACATATGAACTGAACCGCTTCGCGGAAAGGTAACCCCCCCGTTCTGGTCTATATCGATTATATCCCAACAAAATTAGCATTTCAGGATCATCTCCAAAAGAGTTGGAGTGATCCTTAGGATTCAAGGGGTCAAGGATTCCAGGGTTCGAGTGAAATACTTTAAAATATCTATGCCTTAAAAGTTTTGCCGAAGTTGTATAGGCTATGTTTGCATCTAAATAATAAAACGAATCACAAATGTATTCTCTGAAGAAGAAAGGTTCTATTTAACATTACAAATAAGAAGTACTGTCGCAGACATTCCTTCAAATATAGCAGCAGTTGAAAGGATACTCAAAACGATGATCAAATCGTTTGAAAGCAAACACTTGACCCCTTGGCCCCTTGAATCCTTGAACCCTCTTCTCCAACTAAATTGGAGAAGAGCCGCATTTCATTACCTCAGCCATCAACATCTCAATCTTGTGTTTCCGCATTAAGCTTCAATAACTTTCCACTGACAAGCCAACCTATAAATAATTGAATCAAACGAAAAATCTAATAATCGGCTTAAATCGAGGTGAACTGTGTTGACTATGTCACAAGGTGGCATATAATTAAATAATACCTTGGTATACATACCATAAGAAAGTAGCGACTAATAATGATCTTGGATACGTTAATCGTATCGCAAGCGTTTGGAACCATTAGACATCTGGTTTTCTTGCCAGGCATGTCAGAAATGGACAGTGAATCATTATTGAGATAAGCGAATAAGCTGGGGTCTTAATCAGGAGAATAATATCACAATAGTTAATCTATTTTGAGAACTAAAAATGAAAGGAAACGCGCTGTTTGCATTTGATTTGGGTTATAGATGATGGAAGAAAAAGAAAAACCAATTAACCTTACCGCGGCATTTATCGTTTTTTTAGCGATCACTACCTTATTGGTCGTTTGGTCAATGAAGCAAAACAATCCATTTTTTCAATCTACGAACCAGGCACCGGTACGGGTTGGCCTGCCTGCACCTGACTTTACCTTTCCCGGACTTGATGGGAAAAAGGTCAGCCTGTCCGACTACCGGGGTAAGGTAGTGTTCGTCAATATTTGGGCTACCTGGTGTCCCCCCTGTGTTGAAGAAATGCCTTCGATGCAAAAGCTTTACCAAAAATTAAAAAGTGAATATTTTGAAATTCTGGCGGTCAGCATTGACTCCCAGGGGGCCAAGGTTGTGGCTCCATTTATGAAAAAATACAAGCTGACTTTCCCGGCTTTGATTGATTCCATGGGGACTAGCAAAAGAATTTACAAGACTACCGGAGTACCTGAGAGCTATATCATCGATAAGGATGGAATCCTCGCCAAAAAAGTTATAGGTCCATTAGACTGGTCCCAGCCGGATGTCTTGCGTTTATTCCGTGATTTGATTCAGAGAAATTAGCGTTCACTATTGAAACGCACCGGTTGTCTTTCAATTTAGGACAAATTTAATTGCTCATTTCAGGAAAATATCAAATATGACTAATTTAGATCAAACGTCCAATTCAAACTGGACTATTCTTTTTACATGTTGGATAGTAGCCAGTATATCAACACTGGGGAGCTTGTTTTTCAGTGAAATAATGGAATTTCCTCCTTGTGCTTTGTGCTGGTATCAAAGAATTTGTATGTTCCCCTTAGTTTTAATTTTATTAGTGGGACTCTTTCCTTTTGATAAAAGCATTGTTAAGTATGCCCTTCCTTTAGCTATACTTGGATGGTGTTTTTCATTTTATCATTCCCTTTTGTATTCTGGATTTATTCCTGAAAGTTTACAACCTTGTAGCCAAGGCGTTTCATGTTCAGAGACCTACATAGACTTGTTTGGTTTTTTGACAATTCCAATGCTTTCCCTAATATCATTTTCAACTATAGTAGCATTACTCTTTATATTAAAGAGGAGGCTTTCTAAATGAAAAAACAAAATATAGTTTTATTTTCAGGTGTTTTTCTTATTCTTTTGTTTGTACTTGGAGTTTACTTATATAAAAACCAGCAAGCAAAGAAATTTGGCTTTATGGCCCAAGAAAACGCTTCAACCTTTGTTAGAAAACATTCACAAACGCTTGGTAGTAATGATGCAAAAGTCTATCTTGTAGAATTTTCAGACCCTGCGTGTGAAACCTGTAGTCGTTTTCACCCGTTCGTTAAGGAAATGATGGCAGCCAATCCAGGTAAAATCAAACTCGTTGTTAGATATGCCCCTTTTCATGCTGGTTCAGATTATTTTGTCAAAATTCTTGAAGCGGCGAGAAAACAAGGAAAGTATTGGGAGACTTTGGAGGCTATGTACAAATCCCAACGTTACTGGGCAAGTCATCATAATCCCCAACCTCATTTAATATGGAGATTCCTTCCAAGCGCGGGACTCAATCTAGAAAAAATTAGAAATGATATGAATGACCCTGAAATTGCAAAACTTATCAAACAAGATCTTGCAGATGCTAAAACTCTCAATGTCAGGAAGACACCTGGATTTTTCGTAAATGGGAAACCACTTCAAAGATTTGGTTACAATCAATTGAAAGAATTAGTAGAATCTGAAATTCGGGCTAATTATTGAATATTGAACAGGAATTATCATTACTAATTGTATTTGCCGCCGGACTTCTGTCGTTCCGGTCTCCCTGCGTGCTGCCGCTTATCCCGGGATATATCGCATTTGTAGCCAGGGACTTCGGGGTCATACAATTTAACTTTTTAAAAAACATAGGTGTCAGGTAACAGTTAAATAATCTTTAAAGCTGTGCTATCTCCGATAGATCACCATCGCACGCCGACCTTTGATAATTTATCATGAAAACCTCAGCAGGGAAACCATTGAGAATATCCCTATCATTGGTGGTATTTTTGCTGTCGTCTTTGACCGTTTTCGCTTTTGATGTGGGAATCAAAACGCAAATGAAAGCTCCAACCGCCCCCTACCCTGTCAAATCAAGCAGAGGATGTCTTTTTTGATTGAAATCAGGGAAAAGGCATGCATGACCCCGTGACAGCGGCAGGCGGTACTCAATAAGATGGGGGCATTGGCCATCACAACCTGATCCAAAGCCTTAAAAAGCGCTCCAGGTGAATATCCGCCGACCCCTGGGCAGAGCTGGCAGCTTTGAACGACGATCGAACAGAAAACATCATGCCGAATTGCTTTTAAAACCTTATGGAGGATGCCGGGTCTTGGTTTGCCGGAATAAGTGCAAATCTCGGCCGGCTCGGGGCAATCTTCGGGGCAGATAAAGTCGGCATTGCTTATATACAACTCGCCGTTTCTTCCCTGAAAAGGATTGGGAAGCGCTGTTGCCACCTGTTCCGACACCGCCAGAACATTCAAGTGATAGTTCCCTGAGAGTTTTTTCCGGATCCATTCAAAAACAACATGTATCGGTATGGCCGGAATAATCCAGTCGGGACCATCGGATTCGTTTAACTTTTCAAACAAATAATCAATTCCATCCGTGCAGACAACCTTGAAGGATTGTCCGTCTAACCGACTGCAAACATTTTTGTTTTTTTCAACAACGGTTATCGCGGCCCGGGGATTTTTCAGCCGCAGTTTTTCAGCCGCCTTCAGCCCGAACCGGCCGCCGCCGATGACCCATATACTGTTCATTTGCATCTTATTTTGGATTCCCGCTTGCGCTGGAATGACGTTGGGAGTTTAATGGCAAACGAATCGCTCAATTCAGGTTTGAGTTAAATAGCCTTGTGCTTCATTTAATTCTATTTTTAATGCTGGCCGCTTGTCAAACCGGAACTTTGGAGACGTTCTTAACATATTAAGTTTAGCAAGCATGGAATAACAACCAAAACTTAATTCCACCCCGGTGAAATACGCCCCAGTTGAATCCCTTCGGGTGCTCCTGCGGAGCAATTCCACGGGATAAACTTCGCTGTCACTGACGTGAATTGCACAGGGCAGGTTGGGCAGGCTGGACAAGTCCCGGTTAAATATGCTCCGCATTTAACTGGATAAACCTTTATTATTGACAAAATGCGCGAAGTTGCGGTTAATGCTGGAGTGGTTTTCCGGACGCTGAGTCGTTGATTCTGTGCCATTGCTTGGGAGTGGAGGGACTTTTGCAACACACCTCACATTTTAAATTTCTTTATTTAGTTGATTTGCATATAATATCTTCACGTTATGTCGGTACAGAGGCAAGATACCTTCGATCAGAAAATTTTATTGAGTAACAACACGGAATAGCATATATGGCTGATCGGGTTTGCCCTCATTGGGTAGGATATTTATTGATAAATCCCTTGCGGAAACTGTTTGAAAACCCAAATAAGATTCTGAGACCCTTTGTGCAAGAGGGAATGACCGTTCTGGAACCTGGTTGCGGTATGGGTTACTTCACCCTTCCTTTGGCAAGGATGGTTGGACCAAAAGGCCGGATAGTAGCATTGGATATCCAACCTAAGATGCTAACGGCTTTGAGGCGAAGGGCTCAAAGAGCTGGGCTTTTGGACATAATAGAGCTTCGTCATATTGAAGACGATGGGCTTGGTGTAAAGGATCTTTCAGGTAAGGTCGATTTTGCCGCCGCTCTTCACGTTGTTCATGAGGTGCCTGGCCAAAGCTCTTTTTTCACCGAGGTCTGGCAGGCTCTCAAACAAGGAAGTAAATTTCTTTTTGTAGAGCCCAAAGGCCATGTTTCTCAAGATCAGTTTGCAGAATCTGTGGCTGTGGCAGAAAAGGTCGGTTTTGTATCCGAGGCTCTGTCAAAAAAGGTGGGTGGCCGAGTAGCTTTGCTAATTAAAAAGACAAAGTAAATAACTTTCTGAAACTTCTTTAGCAGGGTGTTTAGAAGACACTCTTGACGAAATTGACTTACCTACCCTCCCCTAAGAGCTTTGGGGACGGTTATACAATTTGACTTTCTATTGCACGCTATAATAACAAAGCCCGCCGTAGTTTTAGCGGTAGGCGGCCTTGTCACGACGTAGCATTGCGAAGGCGGCTGAACGTTTACTCTTTCTTATTTGATTCCATTATGGTATCTTGCATTGCATAAGATTGAAGATGTAAGAAAAAATATTTATAACCTTTGCCGAAGTCAATTTTAAAAAAATGATGCATATACCTTCAAAGTTCGACGAATTCCCTGTGGATCATATCAAATTACAGATTAAAGATCCGGATTTAGATATTGCTAAAGCAAAAGACCTGGCAAAAGTTAAAGCCAGACAATTAAATAAGGATGCCATGCTGTTGTCCTGGTACTGTAGAAAAACCGGGGAATTTTCTCCTAAATTTGAGTGCGGGCACACGCATAAGCCGCCGTGGGTTATCTTTGCCGAGGCCAGAGGAGGAAATTTAACAATCGACATCAATGATGGGGAGTATGTTTTCATCTACCTTAAGCTGTAAGGAAAACAAAACAAGGGCGTGGGGTCAAACCTTGATCCTTGATTAAAAGAGTATAGAGTACGGTATGCGTGGGACTTCCAAGACGTCCATAAATATATAAATTGATTAAATTTAGGTACTAGTGTATAAAGGCGGCTTGTAGGAATTGTAGGCAGTACCAAAATATATAATTACCTGTTAATTTTTTACGGAGGAGCTAATGCCAATTTACGAATATGAGTGTAAAGACTGTTCTCACTGCTTTGAAGTACTCCTGCTGTTTTCCAATGATCCGCCCCCCCAATGCCCCGAATGCCAGTGTAAGGATGTGACGAAACTAATGTCTTCGACCACCATGAGACAGCGAGAAGAGTATACCGGGGCGGGTGGTATGCTTGATCCTACCATCGGCCCGTCTTTTTCGTAGCCCGTAGGGAACATAAGTTTATAAGTTGCTTGGGGAAACAACAGGGCCGGCCCCGATGGAATAACAACCAAAACTTAATTCCATTGGGCAGGCAGGAAAAATCTTCATTTGACGCCTTTCGCAGATCCCGTCGTCGGGGGGATCCGGGGCATCACCTCCAAAGGCGGGCAAGCCTCGACTTGCGCTCAATTGAGGTGTGAATTAACATGAAAAAAGAATTTGGGTCAAATTATGCGTCGATTACAGATGTTAATTTTACAGCCAAATACCATGCAAGTTGCTACTGCGATGCAATACAGTACGAAGTGTGCTCGGATCCCGTAGATGCAAAAATATGTCATTGTTTGGCATGTCAAAAACTGCATGGGGCCCCTATGC
>JACKQG010005373.1_pt1 | contig 14163 bp, 12 predicted proteins | sample 8237621 | NCBI WGS metagenome assembly JACKQG01 (sample SAMN15677084, study PRJNA649215) | marine metagenome | biome: marine; feature: Black Sea; material: saline water; isolation source: suspended particulate matter (SPM) from the Black Sea western gyre | collected 2013-06-09/2013-06-10 | depth...
AGCCTACCATAGAAAGCCACAAATTGCAAGGCCTTTTAGAACTGAACAGCCCTGATGACGATAGAGTCGTAAGGATATCTGATATGACCAGGAAGGCTCTAAAGCTGGCTGATCATGCAATAATCGGATTGGGCAACCTATGAGGAATCTCAAAACTATAGACACCACCGCATCGCCTGACAGCGCATAAGACAGTCCAATAGAATCGCCTTGAGTCCAGGCAGGCGAAAACATTACACAACCAAGGAGATTCATCTAAAAAGACACTGACGAAGACGAGTAGGCAGCGCTAGACTTCCAGAGAGTCGTCCACTGGTGGAAGGCGATAGTCAAAAGCTGCTGAAATCCCCTCCTGAGTCGCCAGCGGAAATGGCAAATAGCCAGATTATGCCAGGCCGGACGCTACCGTTATCGAGCCGGAGTCCAACGACTCCACGAGGTTGCTGACCGCGAGGCGGCAACGAAGAAAGGTGGCACCACGAGCGCTCTTCGTCCTTATCAGGGGTGAAGAGCGTTTTCCATTAAAACTAAAGGAGGAGGTTTGTCATGCTTGATCTAAATTTCATCCGCGAGAACCCAGACCAGGTCAAAGAGGCTCTGGTCAAACTGAACACCGACGCGCCCATTGATGAGATCCTGGCCCTGGACGAGATGCGGCGCACTCTGCTGACGGAGGTGGAAACCCTGAAGCATCAGCGCAATGTCACCTCTGAAAAGATAGGACGCATGGGGAAGGGAGAGGAACGCCAGGCTCTCATCGCGGAGATGCGCCAGGTGGGAGAGCGCATCAAAGCCCTGGATGGCCGGATAAACGAGGTGGAGGAACAGCTTCAACAGGCCATGCTTCTGGCGCCCAATATGCCCCACGGGACGGTTCCCATCGGCCAGGACGACAGCGAGAACGTGGTGGTGCGCACTGAGGGGGAACTCCGCCAGTTCGACTTTGAGCCGCTGCCCCACTGGGACTTAGGGCCGGTGTTGGACATCATTGACTTCGAGCGGGGGGTGAAGCTCTCTGGCACTCGCTTCTATGTGCTCAAGGGTCTGGGGGCCAGGCTTCAGCGAGCGCTGATCGCCTGGATGCTCGACCTGCACGTGAATGAGCAAGGCTACACCGAAATCTACCCCCCCTTCGTGGTCAAGCGAGAATGTATGGTCGGGGCGGCGCAGTTGCCCAAGTTCGAGGCCAACATTTACCACGACCACGAAGACGACTTCTGGTTCATCGGCACAGCAGAGGTTCCGCTGACCAACCTGCACCGCGACGAGATCCTGAGCGCAGACCAGTTGCCGCTGTACTACGTGGCTTACTCGCCCTGCTTCCGCCGAGAGAAGTTCTCCGCCGGCAAGGACACGCGGGGCATCAAGCGAGGCCATCAGTTCGACAAGGTGGAGATGTATAAATTCGCCACCCCGGAGAGCTCCTACGAGGAACTGGAGAAGATGGTGGACAACGCCGAGGACGTGTGCCGGCAGTTGGGCATCCCTCACCGGGTGGTGCAGATGTGCACCGGCGACCTGGGCTTCGCTGCTGCCAAGAAGTACGACGTTGAGATGTGGGCCCCAGGCTGCGGCGAGTGGCTGGAGGCCAGCTCCTGCTCCAACTGTGAAAGCTTCCAGGCGCGCCGGGCCAACATCCGCTACCGGCCGGAGCCCGGCGCCAAGCCTCAGTTCGCCCACACCCTCAACGGAAGCGGCCTGGCTCTGCCCCGAACTCTGATCGCCGTCATGGAGAATTATCAACAGGCTGATGGCAGCATCGTCGTTCCTGAGGCGCTGCGGCCCTACATGGGAGGGGTAGAAGTCATCAGCTAGGTTCATGCTATGAAAACAGAAACGCTCGGAGGCGCTGTGCGCCTCCGAGTGTTTTTTCTAATTGATCGCCGAAGGTCTCCCGACCGCAAAAAGGGCTCGGTCGGAGACCTCGCCCAACACAACCAGCTAGTACAGGAACATCGGCTTGCCATGAACGTGCCAGACTTTCGGTCGGTACTCTTCGACGTCGTACAGGGCACGCACATCCACAGTCTTGATCCCCAGCAATGGCGACTCTGCCGTCACGTCGGTGTAACGCCCATCACGCAAGGCCACCATGCGCCCAAACTTTTTCGTCGCGATCAGGTCCATGGCAATGTTAGCGTAGTTGATGGCGACCATAACGTCCAAGGCGTCCGGCTCCCCGGAGCGCATCAGGTAGGCGACTTCCTGCATCAGCGCCTTTTCGCCCGTTATCTTTTCCAGCCTGGCAGCGGTCACAGCACCGATGCCGCCCAACTTTTTGTGCCCGTAGGGGTCAAGCTTTTCACCCTTGTGGACGATTTCCTCACCTATGATCTGGGATCCTTCGGAGATGGTCATCATGGCATAGTGGCTGGGGTTGGCGCGTTTGTCCTGCATCAGCAAATCGGCCAGTTTCGCGATGTCGAAACGGACTTCGGAGATGATGGCCCGATCTACGCCGGCCAGATATGCAGAGATGAGCGAGGTCTCTCCGCAGTGGCGACCAAACAACTCAATGACCCCGATGCGTTCGTGAGAGCCAGCAGTGCTGCGCAATTGGTGAATGAACCGGACGCTACGGGTGACCGCGGTCGAAAAGCCAATGCAAAAATCAGTCCCAAAGACGTCGTTGTCCATTGTCTTGGGGATGGATACAATGGGAAACCCCTCACGATACAACCGGGCGGCATATCCCAGTGTGTCCTCACCACCGATGGGGATCAGCACGTCAATTTTCAGGTGCTCCAGGTTCTTGAGTACATGAGAAGTAAAGTCCAGGAACCCATCCATGTCGGGCTCTAGTTCCTCTGACTTCAGGAAGGCAGGGGCTTGTGCCGGCCACAGGCGGCCTGGGTTAGTGCGTGACGTGTGCAAGAAGGTGCCGCCGGTGCGGTCAATGGTGCGTGTATTAGCTTTGTTCAGAGGGAGGGTAAAAAGCTGGTGAGTTTCGGGGTCATCCGGATTGTAGTGCAGCAGACCCATCCAACCACGTCGAATGCCGATGACCTCGTGGCCTTCACTCTCGCCCCGGTAGGCCACCGTCTTGATGGCAGGGTTTAAGCCGGGGACATCCCCGCCGCCGGTTAAAATTCCAATCCTCATAAATCTCCTCCTAATTGCATAATCTCCCCCAACTCATAGATCGCAATAGGAAGCAGAGCGAGCCCCCATGCCCGCGTTTCGGCGGCGTGGGAGCCTGCTCTGCTGGCGGTTTGTGATCTACCCAAACTCGCGGATGAACTGCTCGACCTCATCCACGTCCTCGCGGCTGCCGATGAACAGGGGCACCCGCTGGTGCAGCGACTCTGGCTGGATGTGCATGATGCCCTGCTCTCCGTCGGAAGCGCGCCCGCCGGCCTGTTCGACGATGAAGGCCATGGGCGCTACCTCGTAGAGCAGCCGGAGTTTGCCGCGCGGTTTCTTGGTATCCCTGGTGTCGACCGGGTACATGAAGATGCCGCCCGCCAGCAAGTTGCGGTGAAAGTCCGCTACCAGCGTGCCGATGTAGCGCGCCGAATAGGGCCGGCCGGTGGCCTCGTCGGACGCCTTCAGGTAATCCACGTAACGGCGAACCCCCTCGCTCCAGTAGTGATAGTTCCCCTCGTTAGTGCTATAATACTTGCCTCGGAGCGGGATCTGGATATTGGGGTGGGATAGGAGGAACTCGCCCACGCTGGGGTCCAGGGTAAAGCCGTGCACCCCTCGGCCGCTAGTGTAAACCATCATGGTGCTGGAACCGTAGATTATGTAACCAGCGGCGACCTGCTTATGGCCAGGCTGTAGGAAATCCTCCAATGTACCCCGTTGCCCATCCGAGACCTTGCGGTGGATAGAAAAAATCGTGCCAATGCTGACGTTCAGATCAATGTTGGCCGAGCCATCCAGCGGGTCAAAGACGAGCACGTAACGACCGGTAGGAAACCGTTCGGGGATGGGAATAATGTCGGGGTTCTCCTCGGAGGCCATGGCGCACAGCCGCCCCGTGTGATCGTTCATGCGGATCAGGGTCTCGTTGGCAAACACGTCCAGCTTCATCACCTGCTCACCCTGGACGTTCTCTTCGCCGGTAAGGCCCAGGATCTCCACCAGCCCCGCCTTGCTCACCTCACGGGAGATGATCTTGGCTGCCAGGGCGATGTCGTACAACAGATAGGTAAGCTCGCCCGTCGCCTGGGGAAAGTGCCGCTGTTGCTCCAGGATGTGGCGCTCAATAGTGGTGATCTTCGCGGTCATGGAGTCCCCCCGTGTAATAAAGCTTCCCTACTCTATATCCGATCGCCGAAGGTCTCTGACCGAGGCGAAAAGGGCTCGGTCGGAGACCTTCGCCCATCGCAAAGGACCTTCACCCATCACAAAGGACCTTCGCCCATCGCAAAGGACCTTCGCCCATCACAAAGGGCCTTCGGCCATCACAGAGTTACTCTTCACTCCCCCCCAGGTCTACACTTCGGTACTGCCTGGACGGACTCTTGAAGCCACCGCTGGAATCAACGCGGTTGTTGCTCTTGAAAAGCCGTATCTTCTCCCGCACCGCCTCTTTGGTATTATCACGAGAGATGCTCAGGTATTTGCGGGGATCCACTTCATCGGGATGCCTCTCGAAACCCTCTCTCATCCCTCGCACGAAAGCTTGATTCAGGTAGGTCGCCACGTTGACCTTGCAGATGCCGTGCTCGATGGCTTCGACCACGCTCTCGTGCTTGACGCCCGATGAGCCGTGCAACACCAACGGCACTCCAGCCTTCTGACGGATGGTCTTGATACGCAGGATGTCCAGCGCAGCCTGGCGGGCCTTCATGGCATGGACCGAGCCGACGGCCACGGCCAGAGAATCGGCCCCGGTCAGATCAATGAACTCTTTAGCCTGGTCGGGGTCAGTCATGGCCGCTTCCACTTCTTCGGGCGTCACGCCGTCCGTGGACTGAAGCACGCGCCCCAACTCCGCCTCGACAGGGACGCCGATGATGTGGGCGATGTCACAAACCATTTTGGTGATGGACACGTTTTCCTCGTAAGGTAGCTTGGAGCCATCGAACATCAGAGAGGTGAAGCCAGCGCGCAAACACAGCACATTCTGTTCAAAGCTGGTACCGTGATCCAGGTGAAGAACTACGGGGACATCAGCCTGTTCGGCAGCGATCTTCACCATGCCAGCCGCATAGTCCAGACCAGCATAGCGGATAGCCCCCTGACTGACCTGAAGGATGACCGGTGCGCGTTCCTCTTGGGCAGTCTCGACGATGGCTTGCACCATTTCCATGTTGTTGGCATTGAAGGCCCCCACAGCGAAGCGCTCGGCCAAGGCGAGCTGTAATATCTCCCTACTGGTTACTAATGGCATTGAAATCCCCTTTCCAAAGCCAAAGACCAGGGACTCACTCATACCCCTAGTCAAAACAATGGGGCTACCCCGCACCCCCAGAGATCAGCCCCATCCACTTTCAGCAAAAGTTGCCTCTAGCCTTTCTTGGCAAAAGCTGGTATAATTATGGTGCCGAAGGTGGGATTTGAACCCACATGAGGTTAAAGCCTCAACGGTGTTTGAGACCGTCGCGTCTGCCTGTTCCGCCACTTCGGCCCAAGATCTTTCTCACCACTAAAGTATAAACCAAGAAGCGATTTTAGTCAAGTTAATTAGCACAAACACATGGACGAAAAACCCCTCATTGACGCCGCGCGCCGGGGCGACGTCGGCTCCTTCAACCGATTGGTGTTGAGCTACCAAAGCATGGTCTACAACTTTGCCTATCGCATCCTGGGCGATGGTGATGCTGCAGCCGATGCGACTCAGGATGCCTTTATCTCCGCCTTCAAGGGCATAGGCAAGTTCAGGGGCGGCTCCCTCAAGGCCTGGCTCATGCGCATCGTCACCAACGCCTGCTACGATCAGCTTCGCCTCAAGCAGCGGCGACCAGCTACCTCTCTCGATGCCCTCCTCGAGCTCGACTCAGCCCCCCTGCGGTCCCTCACTGATCCGGGAGAGTCGCCTGAGCAGTACGCCATGCGCCAGGAGTTGAGCAGGACCATCCAGGTTGGCATGGGGACCTTGCCGCCAGAGCAGCGCGTTGCCCTGATCCTTTGCGATGTCCAAGGGCTGAGCTACCAGGAAATCGCCGAAGTAACCGACGCCTCTTTGGGTACGGTCAAGTCACGCCTGAGCCGCGCCCGAGGCAAAATGCGAGACTTTCTCTTAGAGCAGAGGGAACTTTTGCCCTCTCGATATCGTCTTAAGAACGAGTGAGCGTCTAGCCATCTCTGATCGCCGAAGAGCCTGCCCTGAGCCTGTCGAAGGGTCTCCGGCCGAGGTGAAAAGGGCTCGGTCGGAGACCTTCGCCCATCGTATAGGAGACTTTCGCCCATCCTGGGCGCGACCAGCCGCCGAAGTGGAGCAAGTCAATGTTCAACCGCTTATTCAAATCTGAGCACCAGCGCATCAAGGGGATGCTCTCCGCTTACCTGGATGGAGAGCTCTCGCCCAAAGAGCAGGCCAGAGCGGAAAAGCATCTGGCCCAATGCGCCGACTGTGCTCAGAATCTGCACACCCTGCGCCAGACAGTGGCCCTCCTGGGACAGTTGCCTCCTGTGACCGTGCCTCGTGCCTTTACCGTCCGCCCTGCCCAGGCTGCCCAGCGCGCTAGATTCCTCCAGACGAGGCGAACCTATGGCTACCTCAGAGCCGCCACCGCTTTGACAACTGTCCTCCTGGCCGTGGTGCTAGCAGGCGACGCCTTCTTGATCAGCCAGGTTCCCTACCTGGCCCCGGCCAGCGCGCCTGAGGTGATTGTACGGGGGGCGCCAGTGGAGAAGGTGGTGGTTCGGACTGTGGTAGTCGAGAAGGACGTGGCCGTCGAGAAGAAAGTGGTCGAGACCGTCGTCGTCGAGAAGGAAGTAGTCGTGGAAGCCCCTGTCGAAGCGCCAGTCCTTGAGAGCCAACCCGCTTACGAGGCCACACCCACGCCCGCCCTCGCCGAGGATAGGGGCGAATTGACTCGCGCGCCGAAACCTTTGTCCTCCCCGGGCGTGGAGACCCAGGAAATGGAAGCTACCGACGCCCCGCCTATGGTCGAAAAAGAGGGGCTGGCCGAGGCTCCACCAAGTCCTGATGAAGAACAGGTCGAAGCTAAGCCCATGCCAACGCCACTGCCAGCAGACACTGTTGTTGCGACGGAGCCTGTCTTTACACCCACAGCCATACCCCCGGCCGTTGTAAAAGCCCTGCCTACTACACCTCTCCCCCAAAAGCCGACTTCCCCGGCTGCTGTCCATCTCGACGGGGCTGGATTGACAGTATTGCGCATCATTGAAGCGGGCCTGGTGGTGCTAGTCCTCGTTTTAGCCGTGGCCACGCTAGTTGCCAAACGCCGCCAGAACATCGGTCGAAGGTAAATCTCTGCTCTGAAAGGACAAAGCCCTGCCAGCTAAGAGTCAGCCGGCAGGGCTTTATTTTTTCGCGTCGAGTCATAGTTCGGCGCTAAGCAACCCCTGCTAATTGGCGAGCTCTACAGCTCTTGTCTCACGGATGACAGTGACTGTGATCTGGCCCGGATACTGAAGAGTCTCCTCCACCTTCTTGGCAATATTTTTGGAGAGGCGTATGGCAGCCAGGTCATCAATCTCCTCAGGTTTGACCATGATTCTGATTTCGCGGCCAGCCTGAATGGCATAGGACTGTTCCACGCCCTCAAAGGAATCGGCCACCTCCTCCAGGGCCTTAACCCGTTTGAGGTAGTGCTCCAGGCTCTCGCGGCGAGCGCCAGGGCGAGCACCAGAGATAGCGTCGGCAGCCTCGACCAGGATAGCCTCCAGGGTCTGGGGTTCTTCCTCTCCATGATGGGCAGCGATACAATTGACGATTTCCTCGGGCACGTTCAATCGCCTGGCTACATCGGCCCCGATGAGGGCGTGGGGACCGTTTACTTCGTGGTCAATGGCTTTGCCGATGTCGTGCAAAAGCCCCCCCTTCTTGGCCAGAGCAACGTTAGCCCCCAACTCAGCGGCCATCATAGCCGCCAGTCCGGACGTCTCCAACGAATGAATCAAGACGTTCTGGCCGTAGCTGGTGCGGAACTTGAGCCGGCCCAGCAACTCGATCAGCTTAGGGTGTAAACCGGGCACGCCGGCTTCATAAGCTGCCTGCTCCCCTGCCTCGCGGATGACAGCCTCTACTTCCTCCCGAGCCTTCTTCACTAGCTGCTCGATGCGGCCAGGATGGATACGCCCGTCCAAGATCAACTTGTTCATAGCCACACGAGCTATCTCGCGCCGTACAGGGTCAAAGCTGGATAGGATCACTGCTTCCGGTGTGTCGTCAACTACCACGTCTACCCCGGTGGCCTTTTCGATGGCTCGTATGTTGCGCCCACCTCGGCCAATGATACGCCCTTTCATGTCATCGCCTGGCAGAAGCACCATAGAGACTGTCATTTCTGCTACCTGATCGGAGGCGTACCGTTGAATCGCCAAGGTGATGATCTCCCTGGCCCGGCGCTCAGCTTCCTCTTTGACCTCGGCCTCTACTCTCCTGATCACGTTAGCCATATCCTGGCGGGCTTCCCCCTCAACGTTCTGCAACAAAAGGTCCTTCGCTTCCTCTCTGGTCAAGTTTGATACCTTCTGTAGTTCCTCCATGATCTGTTGGTGCGACTTGTCCAGCTCGTTCTGCATACGATCCATCTTGCTCTGGCGCTTGTTGAGCTGGTGCTCCCTTACAGAAATGCTTTCCATCTTGCGGTCAGTAGCCTCGCGCTGCCTTTGCAGCCTTTCTTCCTCCTTCTGGAGCTCGAGGCGCTTTTTCTTGGCATCGGTCTCGGCCTGGTCACGGAACTTTAGAGCTTCGTCCTTCGCCGCCAGCACCAACTCTTTAGATTGAGACTGAGCTTCGCTCAGCAAGCGTTTGGCTTCCGCCTCGGCCGATTCGATACGTTTCTGGTTCAGATACCGGTTGATCAGATAGCCAGCGATCAAGCCAAACGCCAGGGCAATCACAGAACTCACAATGGGCAAAAGAAATCTATTCATCTCTCATCAATCCTCACTTTCATCAATATTTTCACCTTCCGCTCCAAATTCTTGCCAGGCGCGCTCCACTGTCGGGTTAACTATCTCGTAGGAAAATCCCCGTCGCAACAAGTGCGCGCCCAGCTTCTTACGGAAGGATACCTTGTCCAGATGGGCCAGCCTGCGGCCTCGTCGAAGAGCTACTCGATAGGCGCCCTCCTCCTCGTCGAGGTCCGTCAGCGCCTGGGCGATGGTCTCATCGCTCAGGCCCTTTTGGCGAAGTTCATAGCGTAACATGCGCAAACCGCGCGGACTGAAGCTCTTTCTATTCTCCACCCAATAGCGGGCGAAGGCCAGGTCATCTAACAGTTTGCCCCGCGTCAGTCGCTCGATCACCTCCTCCTCGACGGCAGGGGACACAGCTTTGCCCTGCAGGTAGCGGCGCATCTCGGCCTCGCTGCGGGGGCGATAGGATAAAAAGTGCAAAGCGCGGTCGTGAGCCTTCTCGAAGGAATCCTTCTCCTTCAGCCTCTCGATGTCCTCATCGGAGAGCACCTGACCACGCTGCAGCCTGGCTGCCTCGATGGCTGCCAAACCAAAAGCGTAGCGATCGTCCAAGAAGACATTGACCCGCCGAGGGTTTCTCTTCTGGATCTTCAGAGCGGTTATCATCCCAGCCATACTTACCCCAAAACAAAAATAGCCGTGGCAATTGGTTGCCACAGCTATCGCTGAACTTGCACCCAGGAGCGACTATTGCTTCAGCCCGCCCTAAAAAACGAGCGAAGAGAACCTCTCTGGTGACAGATATACTTTGTCTAGCAGCATTCGCCGCCGGAATACCCTAACAAGACAAGGAAACTACGTTTTGATTTTGCGATTGCTGCCTTTTGTCACACATCCGATTCGCCCTTTCGTGGCACTTGTACTGAGCCTTGTCGAAGCGTTCGCCTCGACTCGGACGAGGGAGGTCACCTGGGCGAGCTCAATACCAGATACCCAATGACACATGCTACAAACACACAAATCCCAACCCTTACGAAAACTGGGGACGGTGAATTCAGATCTAGCCGAGATAACCAAAGTAGGTCTCTATACCCTTGCGCAGGGCCGAACGGTAAAACTAAGAATTTGTATGCTGTGCCAATGGGACTATACTGACATTTTGCAATTGATAGCTGTGGCATAGAAGCCATTAGTTAGGTAGAGCGTAAGCTACTTTGTTTTCAAATGACCTGTGCACTAGTAGGGGCCGTTGGATTTCCCCACGGCCCCTTCGAAACGGTCTCACAACGAGGTTAGTCTTCGTCCGCTGAGCTGGGAAGGGCTTCATCAACAACCTCTTCGGCGGGAGGCACATAGCTTCTCTGGGGCAGGCCGACCACCTCGCGAACCTTGTTCTCTACTTCGAGAGTCAGCTCAAGGTTATTCCTTAAGAATTCCTTGGCGTTCTCCCGGCCCTGGCCCAGGCGAGTTTCGCCATAAGAGTAGTAAGCCCCCCTCTTCTCGACCAAGTCCATCTCGGTGGCCAAATCAAGAACATCCCCCACCCAAGAGATGCCCTCGTTGTACATGATGTCAAACTCAGCCTTCTTGAATGGAGGAGCCACCTTGTTCTTCACCACCCGAACCCTGGTGCGACTGCCGACGATTTCTCCCGACTGCTTGATGGACTGCACCCGCCGCATGTCCAGGCGTACCGACGAGTAGAACTTTAGGGCCCTGCCTCCCGAAGTGGTCTCTGGGTTGCCGAAGAGAACTCCAATCTTCATCCTGAGCTGATTGGTGAAGATCACGGACGTATTGGACTGCTTTATAGCGCCTGAGAGCTTTCTGAGGGCCTGGCTCATCAAGCGGGCCTGCAAACCCATGTGAGCGTCGCCCATATCCCCCTCGATCTCGGCCCGAGGCACGAGCGCGGCCACTGAGTCAATAACCACCACGTCCACGGCTCCCGATCTTATCAGAGCCTCGGCGATCTCCAGCGCTTGCTCCCCGGTATCGGGCTGGGAGATGTACAAATTATCTACGTCTACTCCGCACATGCGAGCATAGGTCGGGTCCAGAGCATGTTCCATGTCTATGAAAGCAGCCACGCCGCCCATCTTTTGGGCTTCGGCAACGATGTGTTGGGCCAAGGTGGTCTTGCCCGAAGCCTCTGGGCCATAGATCTCGGTGACTCTTCCCCTGGGCACGCCGCCTATCCCCAGGGCAATGTCCAGAGAAATAGACCCGGTCGGTATGGCTTCCACATCGAGATGAGTGGCCTCACCCAGCCTGAGGATGGCCCCATCGCCAAACCGCTTCTTGATGCTAAGCAAGGTAGTCTCCAATGCCTTCCCACGTCCCTCGTTTACCATATCCTCATCTCCTATCCTATGTCTGACTTACAGTCCGTCAACTTCGCTTATAGTTTACAACAATTGTCGGGAAAAGGCAAATCCTGTCTTCCGAGTCTTCGCCGGTTGGAATAACAAGAGAGCATCGCTAGTAAACCCGCGATGCTCTCTTTAGGCTTCTGCAAGCTGAGCAAGTCGGTTGGCTGCCTACACCATTCGGTTAAGACTCTTCATCAGCCGCGATTTGCTGCGGGCGGCTTTGTTCTTGTGCATGATACCTTTCTGAGCCGCCTTGTCCAAGGCCACGATAGCGAGTTGTACCTCTTCTCTGGCTTCCTCGGTCTTCCCCTCAGCGATAAGCTTTCTAGCCTTATTGACATAGGTCCGAGCTCGGGAACGAAACACCTGGTTGCGCTCTCGCTTCCTGGCCGAGCTTCTGATTCGTTTAATTGCTGATCTAATGTTAGCCAAAATCTTGCCTCCCCTTTCAAACTGCGGTAAGTATACACCATCTTGGAGAATTTGTCCAATTTGTTTCCAGTCTCACCACGAGTACTCATCAATCAGCTTACCATCGGCGTCGTACAGGTAAACCACATCGTGGATGTTCCTCCAGAGAGTCATTCCACTGCCCCAATAAAGGTCGGTGGCCGTATCCGTCTCCTTGCCAGTATGCAACCTGACGCTTGCCGCTGGGCTCAGAACGAACTCCGGGAAGATGTACCATTTGTCAGGCCTCTTGTTCACACTCCAGCCCGTCATGTTCACGGGGTGGTCGCTCTGATTGGTAAAACAGACATATTCTTCGTTAAGGTTGAGTTTGTCGTCTCCTGGCGCATCATATTGGGAGCAGTCGGGGTCAACGATCACCTCGCCGGGCGAAGCCGGGGTCAGGACAGGTCCCCACAGTCCCCACCCAGCTTCCCTGGCCTCCCGCTGCAACTCCAGGAAGCGATCCTGGTATTTGACATCTGGCGGGTAGGTTGATACCAGAGCATAACCATGTTGCACCAAGTAGGCATTTACGAACGTGTCTCCCACGTAGACATAGCGCAAGAGCCGTCCGTAGCTATCCGTCTCCGAGACGTCCTTCTCCAGATAGACCGTCTGGCCTTCTACCATCTCTCTGTTCTTCTCGTAGGCTTCTTGAGCATAATACCCCACTGGCTTTTCAGGGTGGTGCAGCTCAGGGGTATCTATGCCTATGTAGCGCACCTTGTAGCTCTCCCCCTCGATTTCTACCTCGATGGTATCTCCATCAATGACTCTGGTAGCCGAAGCCTCGACAGAGTCGGGGGGTCTGGCCGGCGGTTGCTCGCAGGCAACCAGTGAAAGGGCCAATACTATGCAAATAATGGACAATCGAAAGTACTTTTTCATAATTCTACCTCCGTTCATCTATGCTTTCTCTCTCCTCTGCTTGGTTGTTCAGCACGCTATCTTGCTGGCCAGTTGGGTACAGCAGCCCATCAATTCTGCGCAGCACCTTGCTCAAATCGGGTGGCTCGGCAGCCTCCACACGCCCTTCGATGTGAATGTGGTCGGGGAAAGTGAACACTTCTGGGTGATGTGGCGCGTTGTCGTAGCGGAAGACCAGCATTCCATGGGACAAGCTCGACTCTCAGCGGCCGATCTCAAGATACTCTATCGCTCGCTCGAGCTGAGGGTCTATGCCCTGTAAGAAATCTTCCTCAGTAAAGGGCGCCACGATGTCGGGAGTGAGGCCCTCCCCATGGAAGGGGCGCCGGTCGGGGGTTAGCAGCAGGGCCATGGTTACGTGCAGGCCGGATCCGTCGCTCAACTCGTGGACGCGCTGCACCGAGCCTTTGCCGAAGGTCTGTTCGCCGATGAGCACACCGCGGCTATGGTCCTGGATGGCGCCGGCCACGACCTCAGAGTTGCTGGCGGTGCCCTGGTTGACCAGGACCACCAGAGGGATGTCGGTAGCCAGCCCCCCTCGTTCGGCCCGGTGCGCCTGCTCCCGGCCATCGCTGTACTGCTGGTAGACGATGACGCCCTCATCCACGAACTGGCTGGCCACTCCGATGGCAGCAGAGGGAAATACGCCGCCGGGATTGTTGCGCAGGTCGAGTATCAAGCCTGATATGTTTTCCTCCATTAGCTCCTGCAAAGTTTCTTTTAGCTCCTGGCTTGTCCGCTCGCTGAAGAGGGAAATACGCACATAGCCAATATCATCTTCCAGGACCATCCCGCCCACGGTCGCCAGCTCAACCTCGTCTCTGATCACCTCGATCAGCAGGGGCGCAGTCTCCTCCTCCCGTATGATGGTGAGACGCACGGTTGAGCCTTTGGGGCCGCGGATGAGACGCACCGCCTCCCCCAGCAGCATACCCGTAACCGCCACATCGTCAACCCTGAGGACCACGTCCCCGGCCCTGACGCCGGCCTGCATAGCGGGAGAGCCATCAAAGGGCGAGACGATGACTATCTGGTCTTCATCGTCCACTGCCACCAGCGCTCCGATCCCTTCGTAGGCCCCTCTCAGGTCAATCATCTGATCTTCCGAGGGCGCGGGCTCCACCAGCATGGTGGCTGGGTCATCTAGGGCCCTCAATGCGCCCTGGATGGCGCCGTAGGTCAATTGCTTGGGATCGGGCAACTCGCCGAAGAACTCCTGTTCTATGATCTGCCACGCTTCCCAGAAGAGATCGAAATACTCTGATTCGCCAGCTTTGGGATTGACTATGGTAGGGTTGATGAGCTGATTGACCCCAAAGCCTGCCAGGAAGGAGGCCCCGGCAATCATCGCCGCCAACACAATCGCTACCAACGCCTTGAGAAATGTTCGCATCTGCTTTACCCCTCT
>JACKQG010005374.1_pt1 | contig 14162 bp, 13 predicted proteins | sample 8237621 | NCBI WGS metagenome assembly JACKQG01 (sample SAMN15677084, study PRJNA649215) | marine metagenome | biome: marine; feature: Black Sea; material: saline water; isolation source: suspended particulate matter (SPM) from the Black Sea western gyre | collected 2013-06-09/2013-06-10 | depth...
AATTTGTAAAGTTGGTGGGACGGCGCTATAAACATGTCGGCGCTCCTGATAACAGGATTGAGTCTCTTTGGATAGAGAATGTCCTAACGCCCCAGGGCAAAGACATGATCCTGGAACTTGGACCGATAGTCACCGCCCCACCATAAACAACTTGCCATATTCTTACATCTTCAGCAAGAAATTTTAACCAACTGCGGGTAAAATAGATGATAATAGAGCCGAATCATGCATTTTTTCGGCTTGAAAATGTTATGTATCAAGGCATTTATCAAGCATTTTGGTGGGTTTCATTTATGAATATAATTTATGGCCTACAAAATCTGGAAAAGAATTATTGGCAGATGCATTAGGTTAAGCACCACTAAGATATTGTTCAACTCGATCTGTTAACTCATTAAGATTTAGCGGTTTTAGCATTAGTTCAGTCTCATCCATCTCATCGATCCAACCATGGTTTTCCAATAATAGAGAAGTTATAACAATAGTTAAAAAAGGGTTCTCCTTCTTTAATTCGCGAGTCTTTTCACACAGGCTTTTACCATCCATATTGGGCATTTGGATGTCAGTAATTACCACTTGTGGGTTTTCCTTTAGAATGAGGTCATGACCCTCAACCCCGTCTCTGGCTGAGTATACTTGGTAGCCTTTATTACGAAACTTAATTTTAAGTATACGCCTTAAACTCGGGTCGTTTTCAACGATTAAAACTATGCTATTATTTGCCATTTTTTCAGCTATGTTTCCTAAGCTGGTTCGTGATTATTATTATGTCGCCAACTTCCGGGTTGGGAACAATAACGTCTAAATCATATTTCTTGCTCAAACGCCTTTTATAATAATCATGTTCCATTATAAATTTGGTCCCAAGTAGACCAACCTGTTTGATACCATCATTAACAAGAACTTCTGCTGTTGCATCGGCAATGTGCAGCACAGGAACCATACTTGTCATATATTAAATATATCGGCAAGGAAATAGATAACTTAAGAAGTATATGTCAAAAAGTTTTGTGTTATTTTTAGCAAATACCACAGTAGGAAATATTTGTGTGCTATATCGAAGAAAAACAGAGGACACAAATTCACGATTTCCTACCTGTATCAATCCGCATTAACTGATTAATATTATAAGGGAATCTCAAACTTTTTGACTATTTCTCATCAGTTTCCGGCCTGAATCATGCTGGTGCTGATATAACCGTGTTCACCGAGTACAATTACTACAGTAACTGTTGACAAATCCCGTCATCGGGGACACAGAAAGCGGGCAAAAAAGGGGCCTATTCCTCCTTGGCCAACGCTTCGATTCGAGCCTGCACAGTCTTTATCTCCTCTAAAAGCTCCTGCTCGTATTTTCTCAGAGCGGCAACCTTATCTTCGGCTGCATTCACTTCGGCTTCGCGAAACTGCCCGGTTCCTTTACACCCGCAGGTGCAGATCGTAGAAAGAAGTTCTCCGCATTTTTCAAGTGCAACCGGATCTATCTCATATGGTATCCAGTAGCCTTTACGCTCATTTCTAACCAATCCGGCGTGCCTGAGAATTTTCAGATGTTGCGAAACAGCCGAGGGCGTGATGCCCAGCTTCTCTGATAGCTCATTAGCACCGAGAGGTCCTTTGTGCTTCAAAAGCTCCAGGATCTTAATGCGGGATTCCACACCCAAGACTTTGAATAATTCGGCTTGCTTTTTTTCCATAACAGCCACCTAATTTAGCATTGGCTTAAATACTACGTCGCATCCGTGTTCCTGTCAAGTATGTTTTTTAAAGACGCAAAATTTTTCTCTAAAACCCAACCCGGACAAGCCGGACCAAAAATATTTGCCACAAAGACACTAAGACACAAATATCAGTTATCAGTTATCGGTTATCGGTTTTCCTTACTGATCACTTCTTACTGATGACTGCTCACTCTTGATTGCCTTGGTGCCTTCGTGGCTGAACTGTTACAGTTTTTGTTCCATCTTCTTGAAAAACATAGTTGTTTATGCCATACCTGAACAAATCGAAACCACAAGATACGAGGAATAAGGGGTATTGCAAGGTGTCTGCAACCTGAAGGAAACGCAACATGCTCAATAAACTCAAAGACAAGAAAGGCGATTATGAGTGTGATAATTACACTTTTCACCGAAGACTTCCTCAGTCAACAATAAGATGACCTACCACTAACAGAATAATCATTATGAAATCTCATCAAACTGAAAAATCGACAACATCAAGAAGACTAAAATAAAGCCTGCCTTTCCGTAGTTTGTTGAGTTAATCACCGGCACCTTTTCCTCTGGTAATTTAAAACGCTTGGCTTGGGTAGGACTATTCGTGACGTAACGCTTCAATCGGATCCAGCTGCCCCGCCTGTCTGGCCGGGAAGTAGCCGAAGATGACGCCCACAGCTGCGGAAAACAGGAAGGCAACAGCGACAATCCCCGGATCAAAAACAAAGGGAACAGCGAGGATGCGCGCGCCTATTGCGGCCGCCACTACCCCGAGGATGATGCCGATCAGCCCTCCAAAAGAAGACAGCACTACGGCTTCGACCAGAAACTGCATCAACACATCCCGCTCCAGGGCACCGATGGCAAGCCGGATGCCGATCTCCCGTGTTCTTTCCGTAACCGATACCAGCATGATATTCATGATTCCGATTCCCCCGACCAAGAGGCTCACCGCCGCCACGGCACCCAGCAATCCGGTAAGTACCCGGGTCGTTCCGGTCATCGTGCTGACAAGTTCTTGCATATCTCTGACATAAAAATCGTCCTCTTTGCCCATGGCAATGCGGCGACGCTCACGCATCAGCCTTTCGATATCCTGTTCGACTTTGCTGGTGGAAACGCCATCTTCTGCTGAAACATAAATTCTGCTCACATCTATATTCCCGGCGATGCGTCGCTGAAACGTGCGCAATGGGATAAGCACGAAATCATCCTGATCTGTTCCAAAGCTGGACTGCCCCTTGGATTCGAGGACGCCGATCACCCGGCATGAAAGCTTTTCCAGGCGGATAATGTTGCCCAAAGGGTCCTGGCCGCCAAAGAGCTTTTTGTGCACGGTTGCACCCAGGATGCACACGCCTTTTCCTCCCCGAAGTTCACTGTCTGTGAATTGACGCCCGCTCTTAATCTGCCAGTTGCAGGCCTGCAAATAGGCACGCGTGCTGCCGATAACCGAGGTCACCCAGTTTTCGTTTCCGTAGATTGCTTGTGTGGTTTGGGATGCTATTGGTGCCACTGCAGCAAGCCCAAAGATTTCTCGGTCAATGGCGTCTGCATCGTCCACCTTAAACATTTTACCGGTTGACTGGGTGCCGCCCGGACCGTGGCGGTGCTGCCCGGGTCTAATCTGCAGAAGATTGGTACCCAGTTTCGTGATATCGGAGGTCACCTGGGCCGTCGCCCCCCTGCCGAGGGTCACCATGGTGATCACGGCAGCAACTCCGATAACGATACCCAGGATGGTCAGCGATGAACGCATGAGGTTGCGCCGGATTTCCCGCAAGGCCAGTAAAATCGTTTCCTTTAACATTCGAGTCTCTTCCCGTTTTCCTCATCGGTATCGATGATCCCGTCGAAGAAGCGAATGATTCGTTTTGCATAGGCCGCCATATGGGCGTCATGGGTCACCAGGACGATCGTGATGCCGTATTCACAATTGAAGGCGGCCAGCATCTTCATAATATCACGACTGCGGGCAGAATCCAGGTTGCCGGTGGGTTCGTCGGCCAGCAGCACCTTGGGGTCAGCAACGATGGCCCGAGCGATGGCGACCCGTTGCTGCTGTCCACCTGAGAGTTCACCGGGTGTGTGTGTTTCCCACCCTTTGAGCCCAACCGCTGCAAGGGCTCGCAAGGCGCTTTCTCGCCGCTCATCGGCCGGGATGCTGCGATAGACTAAGGGCAGTTCCACGTTTTCCAGAGCCGAGGTGCGATTGAGGAGGTTGAAGCCCTGAAACACAAATCCCAGATAATGCCGGCGTAACAGCGCGCGCTGGTCCCGGGACAGCTTTCCCACATCAACACCTTCAAAAAAGTAGGCCCCATCGCTGGGAGTATCTAAACAGCCCAGAATATTCATGCAAGTAGACTTTCCCGACCCGCTTGGCCCCATCACAGCCACGAACTCACCCTGGTCGATGTGCAAATCTATTCCCCTCAGGGCTTGCATGGCCGCGGAACCCGTGCCGTATACCTTGGTTACGCCTTGGAACTTTAAAAGGGAATGTTTGCTGATTTGCGTGGAAAATGTTGTCTTCATCGTTCAGATCTCATTGTATCGACCACGAGCGGCATCCCCGGCTCAATGTCGTCGCTCGTCACCTCGGTCATTCTGCCATCAGTGGCGCCTATGCTGACAGCAATGGCGAGAAGTTTTCCATCGCGCAGCGTCCAGACGTCCTGCAGTTTGTTGTTGGCGGTCGAGTCTTTACGCTGTTTTGACGTCGATCTGTGCCGACGTGGCAGAAGTCTACTAAATAAGCTGCTGCCTTTGGATGGGGCCTCTTTTGCTTTAATCGGTGGGATAAAACGTAACGCCGCATTGGGCACCAGGATCGCGTTTTCCACTTTGTTGACGGTAATGTCCGCCGTTGCCGTCATCCCCGGCCGTAGGGAAAGATCCGAGTTGTCCACGTTCAGGACCGTTTTGTATGTGACAACCCCGTTCACGGTCTGAGAACCGTACCGGACCTGGGTGATCCGCGCCGGGAACGTCCGACCCGGGTGGGCATCGACGGTGAAAGTGGCCGCTTGTCCCTTTGTTACCTGACCCACATCGGCCTCGTCCACGTCCACATGGAGTTCCATCTGTGTCAGATCCTCGGCCAAGGTGAACAGCACCGGGGCCTGAAACGAGGCGGCCACGGTCTGGCCGGGCTCTACGTTCCGCGTAAGGACGATGCCGTTAATGGGGGAATGGATGACCGTTTTTGCCAAATCCGTCTCGTCGGCTTCGAGAGTGGCCTGGGCCTGGGACACCTGCGCCCTTGCGGTGGCCTCGGTGGCCTTGGCCCGATGCAGCGCTGCCTGCGCCGCATCTAGGTCGTGCTGCGACGGCACCATGTTATTGCTCAATTCCCACACCTGCTTAAACCGCGCCAGTTCATCTCCCACCTCTTTGACAGTGGCCCGCACCTCTAAAACCTTTGCCCGGGCCGATTCCAAGGCAGCTTTTGATTGCAGAACCTCGGCTTTCAGCTTGACGGTGTCCAACCTCGCCAGAATCTGGCCGACTTTCACCCGGTCATTGTAATCCACTTCGACGGCCTTGATGATACCGGACAACTCGCTGCCCACGTCCACCTGGTTTGTCGGTTCCAGGGCACCTGTCGCTGTTACGGTCACGGTCAGGTCTCCTTGCTCAACTTTCTGGGTCTGGTACTGCATGGAATTTGATTTTTTTGTCCCCTTCCAAACAACAGCACTTGTCACGCCCGCGATTGCCAAAAGGGCGACGATGAGCCACCGTTTCAGGTGCTTTTTGCGGTCCGAGGACTGATCAATACCAAGGGTTTGACCAATATCGAATTCCGAGTTTGTCTTCGATTTCATTGCTTCCTTTCAGTTCAGAACTTAACGGGCTGTTGCCCAAATCGATTTCTCACACTTTTTATGAATTGCCATATTTTGCTAATGTTTAAACTGTTGAAATCATTATAACCGAATGCTCTCTTTTGATGAGTTATATGCTATTTCGTCTGATCTTTGGGTTTGGGCAACAGCCCGTTAATTAGTGTCCATCAGGTATGAGAGATTTCCACCCACCTCCCAGGGATTTGTACAAAGCTATCAAATTCGACGTCACTCCGCCCTCGCTGACTGCTAACTGATCTTGGAGTGATAACAACGACCGCTGGGCAATCAGGACATTGCCAAACGCGATGAGTCCGGACGAATACTGTATTTGGGCAAGCTCAACAGCACGCCGGGCAGCCTCGGTCGCTTCGGTCAGCGACTGTCTGCGACTCTGTTCCTTAGCGTAGGCAAATAACGCGTTTTCGACATCCTCAAGTGCCGCGAGAACAGCGGCCTCGTATCGGATCAGGGCCTGCTGCTGCACAGCGGATTGTACTTCAATGTTGCTCCGGATGGCGCCGGCGTCAAACAGAGGCCAGGCAACCGTGGAGCCGATACCATGGGTTCGGCTGCCGAATGAAACCAGATTGCCCAGCGACAGGGCTTCAAGACCGATGGAGCCGATGAGCGAAAACTTAGGATACAGATCAGCCGTGGCAACACCTATCTGCGCCGTCTGTGCGGCCAGCCGGCGCTCCGCTCTGCGGACATCCGGACGTCGTCGCAAGATATCGGCCGGCACGCCCACAGCCACTTCGAGAGGGGTGACCGGAATGGCTTTGCGTTCCGCCAAGGCATCCCGCAGTGAACCCGGATGCTGTCCGATCAGTACGGCCAGTCGGTTCTTGGCCTGCTCAAGGCCGGTCTGCAAACCAGGTATCTGGGCCCGCGTCTGCTCGAGACTGTACTTGGCCTGTTCTACGTCCAGCTGTGTCGTCAGGCCGGCTTGACGGCGCCATCGGGTGATATTGTATGTCTCTTTCTGTGCATCAAGATTGGCTTCTGCAACCGACAGTCGGGTCTGAAATACACGCAACTCGACATAATTTAAGGCAACTTCAGCAAGCAGGCTGACAAGCACATCCCGCAAATCCTCTTCGCTCGCCTGTAGCTCGGCTCCAGCCACTTCAACGGCACGTTTTTTCCCGCCAAACACGTCCAGCTCCCAAGCGGCATCGAAGCCTGCGGCGTAGAGTTCTCTCTCTCTACCGCTTCCGGTTTCTTCGCTGCTACGGCTCGACCTGGCTGAGCCGCTGGCGTCGATGGTCGGGAAACGGTCGGCCTCGCTGATGCCGCGGCGAGCACGGGCCTCACGAACACGTGCGCGCGCCTCCTTAAGACCAAGATTTCCTGCAACCGCTGACTCAACCAGGTTCGTTAGTACAGGGTCATCGAGAATCGACCACCAATCGGCCAGAGCTCCTTTATTTAGATGTTCCCCAACCAGGCCACTTTTCGCCGGGGTATGCCATGCTGCGGGCATTGGTGTGTCCGGTGGCACATAATCCGGTCCAACAACCGCACATCCGGTACAAATGAAAAGCATCAGCGCGGCAGTTAAAAGTGCTCCAAATCGGATAGGGGCTATTTTGATAAATAAGTTCATGGCTTCTTTGTATTTGAAGATTCCCTGCAGCAAGCTGCAGGGAATCTTCGACTGTAAGGAATTCTGCTAATTTTTTGATTCGCTCGCTAACCCCGCAGCCCCGCTTAGCGGGATTTCCGCTACGCTCCATCAAGCTTCTTGCGGGGTTAGCGCTCGCTGTGCAGTTCAAGTGGCTGTTGCCCAAATCTTTTTTCGTCGGCTCAGAAACGTTTTTATTGGCATCACCTGTCTACAAGCATCATAGAATAATTTTGCAGTCCCGGTCAGGGATTTTCATGACGAGGTGATTTTGCATCGGACGGCAGACTGCTGTCCCGTGAGCGTCGTTTGAAATGCCTCAGATGCTGAGACAAGGCTCTTCTCTCTTTTTGACTGAATTGCCTCGCCAATTCAATGGTTGCACCTGCCAAACGCCGCTTCATGAGACTGCGCAGTTCGTGAATTTTTTCAATTTGAAGTCGGTAGGCAGCTTCATCAAATTCAGGTGCGGATAAAAACTTCATCGCTTCTTTTCTTGCTTCTCGGAGCTGATTGTATGCATCCCGATTGTTCAGATGGACCCTTTCCACGGTTTCGAGAAACAACGCTGCCTTATCCTCGGGTAATTTCGACGCAAATTCTTTCACGGGCTTTCGAACAAAGTGCTCTATATGGAAGCGATGCGTCACATCGCCAATGACAACGCCAACAAGCAAAACGTTGAGGAGAAGTGAACTGAAAATCAGGATTTTCATCTTTTTACTCATAGTACATCTCCTTCATAATTTAGAAAATCTTCCAAGTTGGTTTCGTATTGTTCGGCAAAAGCGTACCCCGATGGATTTGAAAAACCTATTGTAAATCCGATGATCAAAGTAAAAATGAGCGAAACAGAAACCGCCGCAAGTGCACGCCTGGACAAACTGAATTCCCCAAGGACCTCCGAGAAGAACACGCCAAGATTGCGTTGCGCTTTTTTCTTTTCGGGCAAAGCGACTGCAACAATTCGTCCTGCCAGGTCTCTGCTCGGTTCTTCATACTTCCGTGTTTTGAGAATCCCTTCAAAACGTTCCTCGTCTTCCACTAATTTCTGAAGTTCAAAAGAACTGTCCAGTGCCTTCAGCCCTGACGATCTTATCTCTTTTGGCCAATTACGAACATCAGCGCCATACATAAGCAGTTTTTCCTTGAACTGTTCAAAGTTCATTGGCATCGTGAACCTCCGCCAAGATATCGTTTGACTTTGTACTTCAATGTCGTTTTGGCACGCATAACGAGAGATTGCAGGGCTTTCACTTTCACGCCAATGATTTGGGCCGCCTCATTATTGCTTAATTCTTCATAAAAGCATAGGTTAACCGCCAGCTGCTGTCTTTCCGGCAATTCTTGTATAAATCGCTCCAATACAGCCTGCTTTTGATGCACATCGAATAAAACGTCCGGCCCGGAATTTTCGTCTGCGAACTCTATGTCTGCGGGTAAGCTTATCATTTTTTTCTTTTTGCGGTGATCAAAACACAGGTTTATGACTACCCGATAAAACCAGGTGGTGAATTTGGCTCGTTTACCGGGATCCCAAAGATTCGGCCTGTCCCATAGTTTTAGAAACGCTTCCTGCACAATGTCCTCGGCATCGTCCTTGCCGGCAACAAGGCGATAGGCAATACGATAGAATCGATTTGAGTGACGATCTACAAGTGTAGCAAAGGCTTCATGACTTCCCTCCTGTATCCGGCAGATCAGGGATTCGTCATCCAGATGCAAGAGCTTTATGTCCATATTCACTGATATCTGCCTTCCGCCATGGTCTGATGAAAAAGCATCTCTTTGTCTGCCGGCACCTGAGCCGACAATTTCTGCCGTGAGCATCCGTCACGCCGCCGGTCTTAGTAAAAGGCGTAAGCCGCGGACCACACGTCCAGCATAACAAATCAGTGCCGATATGGTCATTCTTTTTCTCGTAATTGTTTCCAAGGGTCCCAAGCATGCTTATATGTACTAATACGAACGAAAATTGAAAAGTCTTCGCTCTTTTTTCTTTAATTATATCCAACCATCGGCCATGGTATCGACTTAGCGCTGAATTTTTTGATATTATAGTCAGTTAGGGAAAGTAGCTACCGATTGCCGGGACTATCCGGGATGTGCTTGACGCTTAATGATATTCTTGAAAAGGTAAAAACACAAATTCGTCGGTTAGATCCTTGGCTTGGATGTTTGCTGAGTTTGATAGAGGATTCAAACCTTTGATACGTATTATCAATGTGATCAACTTACCGACCGGCACGGAACATTTGTTTCGCCTAACCGTTCAATTCACCCCCGGTACACCCAACCCAACATCAACAGACCGATGGCGGCGATCCAGCTGCCGGCAACCCGAACCGCCACTCGTGCCCAGGCTGCACGCAGCGATACGACGAGCGCGGCTACGATGGCCACCAGCATGAAGACGGCCGTTGCAATACCCATCAGCGAAAGAGCCCCACCGCCTGCCTGTTCTATTGCTGAACCATTGAGAACTCCGTGGAGCATGCCGAGAACCAAAGCCATTCCGGCAACAAGCCACAGCGGCAACTTCCGGTCTGCAGATACCAATATGCCTACCACGAGAAATGAGAGTGTATTCACAACCGGCAGAGAAACCTCCCTGCCTATCTGCAGCCCCAGCAATCCGCCGACCAGCCAGGCCGCCGGTCTTTTCTTCATAGGCCGTCATCCATTTCCACAGATCCTCGGGGTTCATGCTGTCCATTGCTGTGTAGGGCAGCATTTGTCGGGCCATGTCAGCGCTGTTGCGGTAGAGGACGTTGCGGTGCAGATTGTCGCCGCCGGGCGTCGAGGTCCACTCGTAGCCGATAATGGTGGTAAAGCGCCCCGGATCATTGTACTGCTCGGCGATCTCAAGATAGCGGCTCCAGATTGAACGGGCAAAATCCTCAGATGATGGTGAGTCGGCCTTTCCAGTTTTAGTGCCCATCAACAAACAGTCTTTTGGCCCAATCAGAAAGCAACCTTACAAATTATTGATATTTAATTATAATCAGGCATTTTCTTTACTATTGCAACAAATTATTGTATATCTACTCTAATTCTAAAACGAATTTTTATAGAGCACATCAAGCAAGATAAAAAATGTTGCGTACAAAGAACTTCAATGACCAAATTCAAAAAAATATCTCTCTGGATAATCGGATGTTGCGTTATCCTGGTGGTCCTGTTGTCCGTTTTAGTTCTTCTAGCCGATAAGTTTATCAATCAAGAAGCGACCATAAACAAAATTCAGACTGAAGCTTCAAAGGCAATTAACGGCCGGGTTGAACTTCAACGGCTTACTTTATCATTTTTTCCGCAACCTGGCATAACGATTCACCAAGGCAGTTTCTCTATCCCCGAAACCGCCTCCGGAACTCTGGCGTCCTTAGGGATTTACCCTAAAATATTACCCCTTTTTACCGGAAAACTTCGGCTCGCCGGAATCGATCTTAACGTTCCCGACATCAAGATCCAACTGGGTAAAAGGCAGGAAACAAAGGAAAAAGATTCGCCGTCTTTTTCTGTTGGTACCTTTGAAGAAAAGGTGGGGGCCTTTTTAAAGATTGTATCATCAAAAGCACCCGGCCTTGAAATACAGATTGAAAATGGGCGGCTGAATATCTCTGGTGAGAAAAAGACAAGGTTGGAATTCGGAGATATTCAGGCCCGGATTGATCTCCCGGAAGACAAAATCAGTGTAGACATCCGATGCAGTTCCAACCTCTGGGAGCGCATTTCCGTGCAAGGATTTTTAGACCCGCAGAATTTTGACAGCAGCGGCAGTATTAAACTGACTCACCTGCGTTCTCGGTTTATAGCTGAACGTTTTTTACCGCATCTCGATCTGAAGTTGGCGGCATTGACGCCATTTGATCTAAAAATTGCACTTAAAACCGAGGGGCTCAAAGCCCTACATGGAAATTTCCAAGGATCCACGCAATCACCAACTGCCTCTCTGGTAGAGAAAGAATCGCTTGTCAGGATAAAAAGCTTTAAAGGAGATTTTCTCCTCAGTAAAAATAAATTTCTGGTTGCTCTTGGCGACCTGAGCCTCGCTTATCCCCGGCTTCATCTGTCCGGAAAATTAGATCTCTTGAATTCACCTAACGCAGCTCTCCGAAAAGTGGATTTAGAACTGAAGGCCATTGATGTGGATGTTAATGCAACCCGCAAAGTAGTGCTATCCAAAGCTGGAGATGTCCCCGTTGTCAAAGATATTTTTGACATCGTCAAAGGGGGCCGGCTGCCCTCTGTCACCTTTACATCCCATGGAAAAGCGATGAGTGACCTGGGGGCATTGGGAAACATGACCATCAAGGGCAACATGCTAAATGGCAAAATTTGGGTCCCGGAAGTCGATCTGGATTTAAAGGACGTCCAGGGAGACGTAATTATTTCCAAAGGCATATTGCAGGGGCAAAATCTTGTGGCACGACTGGGAAATTCCTGGGCAAACCAGGGGATTTTGAAAATTGGGTTTGAGGGTGATCATGCGCCCTTTCACCTGGATGTGGCCCTTAAGGCTGATCTGGCTGACCTTCCTCCGATTTTAAAACGTGTCATCGACAACGATGCCTTTCAAAAAGAATTGACCCTTGTGGAAGATCTGAAAGGAAAGGCAACCGGAAGACTTGTCCTGGGCGAAAGCCTAAACGCAATCACAGCCAACGTCGAAGCGGCCGGGATTAAGCTGTCGGCGGATTACCGGCGCCTGCCGCATGGACTGCATGTAAATGACGGACAATTTTCTTTCAAGAACGACCGTATTACCTTGAAAAACGTAGACGGAAAAATGGAAAATTCTTTTTTCTCAAATCTTTCTTTGCAGTTTGATTTAAAAAAAGCATCAGATCTGGAAGTCAAAATCGGAAAAGCAAGCCTGTCTGTGGGAGAAATTTTCCCGTGGCTGTCCTCTCATGATACTCTCAAAGCCAAAATGAAACCGATAGACGATGTAAAAGGAATGGTTTCTCTCTCTGCACTGAATTTTCAGGGACCATTGTCATTGCCCGAAAACTGGCAATTTCAAACCACCGGGAAACTCAAAAACCTGAGCATCGATTCATCCCTCCTTCCGGATCGACTGAAAGTACCCGGCGGGAGTTTTAACATTACCTCAAATGATATTTCCGTAACAGATATTCAATTAAATTTTCCTGACACGTCATTGCAGGCATCAGGGACCGTAACCGGCTATTTGAAAGGTGTTGAAAACCTGGAAGTGAAATTCAACGGTAACGTGGGGCCGAAGAATACCAAATGGCTTGTCAACCAACTCAACCTCCCCCCTACCCTAATCCTAAAACCGCCTGTATCGATTTCGATGGCACACTTGACCTGGAACAATCGTCGGGAAACCACGCTTTCAGGGCAAATTACTTTGCAGCAAAACTTAAAATTCATTGGTGACGTTTTTATAAAGCCCGATGAGTTAAGGATCAAAAAGCTTGTTGTCCATGACAAAGACTCCCATGCCACCATAAAATTCACTGCTGCAAAAAAAACGTTTGACTTTTCCTTTGTCGGAAATCTGACCAAATCGACCCTGGATCGTTTTATCACTAAAAATGAGATACTTGAAGGCTGGATTGAAGGTGATTTTCATGCGCATCTGCTGAAGGATCAACCCGAAGACTCGACCGTCAAGGGCCAACTCCGAGTACAGGATGCGGTCATTCCCTGGAAACCGACGCTACCTATAAAAATTAACTCACTCTCTTTGACTGCAAACGGTACCAATTTGCGGATTGACTCGGCCAACCTGTCCTTGAAAAACCGGTTCGATCTAAAAGGAGAGGTGAACTTTCGTCCCCAAGGTTTTCTCCTTGACATGGATATTTCCACCGAATCTGTTGATTTGGATCAATTACGAGAAACCTTTGGGGAAATCGAAGAAAAGACTCATGATCAAAAAATCGAAAAGGAGCGAACCGGCCTATTGCAGGGGAATTTAAAGTTAAAAGCCGCAAATTTGACGTATGGCGGCTTTACCTTGCGCCCCTTTCACGCGGACGCATTCATCAGTGACGGAAATGCAAGGATTAATATTACCCAAGCCGACTTATGCGGCATATCCACTCACGGGACTTTGCAAATATCGCCTCAGGCCATTCGAATCGATATTTATCCGGTTGTTGATAATCAGGAAATGAACGCCACGATTTACTGTCTAGCAGACAAAACCGTATCCGTTGACGGTAATTTTTCGTTTAAGGGAAATTTTTCAGCCCAGGGAACCGGTGGCGAACTGCTCCGGGCTCTGAACGGACATTTTGAATTTAATACCACACCGGGCCATTATCACAGCGGCAGAGCGGTTGGAGTAATCACAAAAATTTTCAGACTCCTGAACGTAACCGAAGTGTTCCATGGAAAACTGCCGGACATTGACCAGGAAGGATTCGGCTTCAAATCCATGCATGGCAACGCTGATATTAAAAAAGGCACATTAACTTTTAATGAACTCAACATCGACGGGACTAACATGGGAATCGCGGGTTATGGCAGCATCGATCTGGTCGACAAACAGGTGGATGCTACCTTGCTGGTGGCACCTCTGAAAACCGTTGACGCTATTGTTGATAAAATCCCCTTAATCGGCAACATACTGGATGGGCATCTTATCTCCGCTCCTGTCAAAATCCAAGGCCCTCTGAAGAATCCGGATGTTACACTGCTTTCAGCTTCAGCCGTGGGATCCCGACTAACAGGAATTATGAAACGGACGTTACAGCTTCCCGTTCAAATCATAGATCCCATCCTTGTGGATAGAAAAGAAAAAGACAAGGAAAAAAATTGACCTGATTTACAAAGAATGGTAGTTTTTTGGGCCAATGACACATGGAAGCTCTCTGCCGGATTTGAGCGCGGTGAAGACTTGATGCGAGCGCGCACTGAAGATATCCTTACTTCCCCGGTGGATGCAAACATCTATATAATCCACCGGTAAAAGTAAGGTAAATATCCTGG
>JACKQG010005375.1_pt1 | contig 14159 bp, 17 predicted proteins | sample 8237621 | NCBI WGS metagenome assembly JACKQG01 (sample SAMN15677084, study PRJNA649215) | marine metagenome | biome: marine; feature: Black Sea; material: saline water; isolation source: suspended particulate matter (SPM) from the Black Sea western gyre | collected 2013-06-09/2013-06-10 | depth...
GGAATTTTTTCTCCCGGTTTTACCAGTACATTGTCTCCGATTTTTAACTCTTCCAGAGGAATATCTACAGTCTTATTATCCGGAGTAATTTTATGGGCATCTTTTGGCATTAGCCTGGCAAGTTCCTGTAGAGCATTAGAAGCTCCCATAATTGACTTCATCTCAATCCAATGGCCAAGCAGCATTATATCAATTAAAGTAGCAAGCTCCCAGAAAAAGAACTCGCCTTTTAGACCAAACACAACTGCACTGCTGTATATATAAGCAACAGAAATGGCAAGACCGATAAGGGTCATCATTCCCGGTTGCTTTGATTTCAATTCATTAAATAGACCTTTTAAAAAAGGCCAGCCACCATAAAAAAATACTATTGTTGATAGAGCAAAAAGAACATATTCATCACCGGGAAATTTTAAAATACTGCCAAGCCTTAGGAACTTTTGTATCGTTGAGGATAGTAATAGTACTGGAACAGTAAGAATTATTGAAACAATAAACCTTTTCTTAAAATCAGACACCATATGTTGATGGTGATTATGGTGACCATGTTTATTATGGTGATATTTTTCCATATTTATATAACGATAAGATATAAACGTTAATGCTTTTCAATCATATCAATAAAAACACCATGCCAGTTGTGATACCAGACCTGCCCGTTATAGCCATTAACACTGAGCATCCCTGTGATAACATCGCCATCAGTTAATGTATGAATTGTGTAATATCCATAGAATTTTTCTGCCTCATCTCCTGCATATTCATTTAAATTTATTTTAGCAAGATATCTTTCTGCAAGTTCTATCGCTTTACTTTCTCCAATAGGCATATCTATTTTACCTTGAGATAAAGGTATTTTTGAATGCATTCCATATTTCAAGTTCCACATCACATTAGGTCCGTATTCAGGAAAAATAGCACCACTGCTTTTATCTACAAGTAACTCCATAGCTCCAATACCTGTATCTTTTTCTTCTACTTCAATATAAAAGTTCTGTGAAAATTCCATTATTTCAACAATTTCAAGATTGGATAAATTGTTTCTCTCAAGATATTTACTCGCCAGATTCTCTACTTTTTCAAAATCAATATTTACTATCTCTTGATTTTTTAAAAAACCTTTACACATACTGCTTATATCCTCCGGGTTAAAGGCATAACCCCGGCCGGTACCGAAATTAGATAATCCTGTATATAAATTTCCAGCAAATAAAGTTGCAATAAGCCCTAAAATACCAACCGTTATAAGTACGGCTGAAGATATTAAAATTTTTCTTAAGCTCTTCATCTTAGCTTATATCCTTTTTTATTTCTTCAAATTCCTGTTTTGAAATTTCCCCTCTTGCATATCTTTCCTTTAGTATTTCTATGGCACCCTTTGTCTTTTTTAAATCTTCATATGGATAGCTTGCTCTTCTTATCAGCCAGACTATTAGCAGTATTACCCCAACAATTATGGCTGCCACAAAGATATATATGAATATCATCCATGCAAATCCCCATCCTCCAAAGAGGCCCACCATCATATTTGGCCACATCATCATTTTAATCACTCCTTAAATATAATATAAAATCTATAGCTTTAGTAGTATTATATCATTTTAAAGAATTTAAATGATTTCATGCTGGTTTCTACATCGATGTTTGCCGGGGCAGAAGGAAAAGGCAAAATTGTGATGAAGCAGATCTTATTATTACAGATGACGAGTATAGAAGGGCTGCAACAAATCATGGGCAAGACTTATAAAAAAGACCTATGAAGTAAATCCTCTGATATATCCTAAATGTGGTGGAGACATGAGAATTATTGCAAACCTGCTCAAAAACAGGCAAAAGACGGCTTCAGCTAAGTTATTTAAGTATACTGCCTGCTAACTTTTTCTAAATTTTTTATTTTTAAGGCTTGAAATATCAGATTATGGTGTTTATTTATGCTTTATACTTGAGAGATCCAAAAGCAAGTTCTTATGAATTTTACCCGTATCTGCCAGTAGGTTATTTGATTTTTTCTAATTGGCAGGGTACTGTAATATTCTCTACCTTTTATACCATGGATAAAAAGCTAAATGGATCTTGTGTAAGCCAGGGTTCTTTTGATATTTACTTATGGAACAATAATTATACTCATTTTTTTATATAAATTTTAATTTTACTGTTTTATAATCTAAATTATTAAAAAGACAAATGAAAACATATTGTTAAAATATTTTAACCATATTTCGTTTACTCATTTATCAAGGAGAGTAATAAAATGATAAGTTATGAACTGCATACATTAATAGATAATATAGAAGAACTGATTAAGAAAAAGGACTGGGAAGAAATAAAAAATAAACTACTAGACATTCCTGCTTCGGATATTGCTTATTTAATGGAACATTTTAATGAAGAAACTGAATTACTTATATTTAGGCTTCTACCTAAAATTAAATCAGCCAAGGTCTTTGCTGAATTTGAAACAGATAAACAAGAGTCTATTTTAAAAAATATCAGCAATAAAAAGATTAAACAAATCATTTTAGATTTACCTCCCGATGACAGAACTGAAATCTTCGGGGATCTACCTGGAAAAGTTACGCAGACATTATTAAATATTTTACCTATAAATGAAAGAAAAGAGGCTCTTTCACTTCTAAGTTATTCTGAAGATAGTGTTGGTAGACTAATGACCCCGGATTATATAGCTGTTAAACCAAGCTGGACTATCAGGAAAGCTCTGGAACATATAAAAGAGTTCGGCAAAGATGCTGAGACTATAAACATTATTTATGTCGTTGATGATAAATGGCACTTAATTGATAGTATGCCAATTAGAAAATTTATACTGTCTAATTCAGAAGCACTGGTAAAATCACTTATGGACCGTAAGTTCGTTTCTATATATGTAAATGAAGACCAGGAAAAAGCTGCTAAAAAAATGAAAAAATATGATATGGTATCATTACCGGTAATTGATCCCGAAGGTATACTTATTGGTATAGTAACTATTGATGACATTTTAGATGTACTGGAAGAAGAAACCACTGAAGACTTTCAAAAAGGAGCTGCTGTTGCACCATTTGGTATCAATTATACAACTGTGTCACCCTGGATGCTTTATGTAAAAAGAGTGGGATGGCTTTCAATACTTCTTATAACAGGATTTATATCTTCTAAAATAATATCTAATTTTGAGACTACTCTTGAGTCAGTCATTGCTCTTGCTTTTTTTATTCCTATCCTAATAGATACAGGTGGTAATACTTCTACTCAATCAGCTACTCTAATTATTCGAGCATTAGCTACAGGTGATCTTACATTACGAAAGTGGTTCTCTGTTGTAAGGAAGGAATTACTGACTGGTTTTCTTTTAGGTATAAGTATTGGTTTCGTATTTTTTTTAAGAAGTCTTATATTTAAAGATGGCATTCCACTGGCATTGACTTTAGGTTTTTCAATTATTTGCATTATGATATTGGCAAATTTTATTGGTGCAATACTCCCGATGATTCTCACAAAAATAAAGTTAGACCCGGCACTTATTAGCAGCCCTCTTCTTACTACTATAATTGATGCGTTAGGACTTCTAATTTATTTCTACATAGCCCGGTTTATTTTTAGTTTATAAAACATCAAGCTTTTTTATATAGGCAACAGTGGCTGGTTGTGGGTTTTAAGAGGGTAGAGTTGAAAAGTGTGAATAAACTTTGTATAATACTGTGGATTTACCCCGTTAGAAATTTTTACAAGTAGGAGAAAAATGCTTAAACCAGAAGATTTTTTTGATCTTTCCCAAACCCAGTTCAAAAGCCTTTTCGACAATACTGAACTACGCCAGGGAGTTTATTTAAGAGGTGATACCCTTGTTGGAAATGGCTGTGTAGTTGGACATACAACTGAGTTAAAATCCTGTGCCATGCTTGGAGAAAGTAAGGCAGGACATTTTGCATATATTGGTGACAGTATTCTCGGTAAGGTAAATCTTGGAGCAGGAACAAAACTGGCAAATTTAAAGATAGTTGAATCAAACTGAAACAAACACAAAAATTAGAACAAAGGATGTAACCACAGAGGCGCTGAAATTAGTAAGACACAAAAAGTGGTTGCAAAAAGGAGGTAAAGACATGGGCAAGTTATTCGGAACAGACGGAATAAGAGGAGTAGCAAATCAATACCCAATCACCCCTGATATGATTATGCAGATTGGGCAGGCTACTGCGTATATACTAAAAAAAGAGGGGCATCGCTCAAGAATTGTTATAGGTAAAGATACAAGGCTTTCTGGTTATATGATAGAAAGTACCCTGGTATCAGGCATATGTTCTATGGGGACAGATACAATACTTGTGGGCCCTGTACCAACGCCTGGTATTGCTTTTTTAACTACTAACCTGGACGCGGACGCAGGAATAGTGATTTCCGCTTCACATAATCCATACCAGGACAATGGAATCAAAATATTTTTAAAAAACGGATATAAGCTAAATGACGAAGAAGAGCTGAAAATTGAAGAGCTGATACTTTCAAAAAAACTCCCGTCTCTTCTTACCAGTGCTGAAAATCTGGGCCGTGCGTTCAGGGAAAAAGATGCAAGTGGAAGGTATATAGTATTCCTCAAACATTCATTCCCCAGGAATCTTAACCTTGAAGGAATGAAGATTGTGCTTGATTGTGCAAATGGTGCTACTTATAAAGTTGCTCCTACATTGTTTAAGGAGATGAGGGCTGAGATTATTACTTTAAATGTTAGCCCTAATGGCCAGAATATTAACCTGGATTGCGGCTCACTCTATCCTGGAAATCTCGCAAAAAAGGTAGCTGAAACTAAAGCAGATATCGGGCTTGCTTTTGATGGTGACGGGGATAGGTTAATAGCAATTGATGAAAAAAGCAACATAGTCAATGGCGATAAGATAATTGCAATATGCGCAAAAAAAATGAAAGAGGAGGGTATACTAAAGAATAACACTGTAGTTACAACTATAATGAGCAATCTAGGACTTTCTGTTGCATTCAAAAAGATGGGCATTAAGAATATAACAACAAAAGTTGGCGATAGATATGTGCTTGAGGAAATGATAAAACATGATAGTGTTATTGGAGGAGAAGATTCCGGCCATATAATTTTTAAAGAACACCATACCACAGGTGATGGTATTTTAACCGCACTACAGCTTCTATCTGTTATGAAAAAGGAAAACAAGCCCCTCTCAGAACTATCAAAGATTGTGAAGACTTTCCCTCAGGTTTTGATAAATGTGAAGGTTAAAAGGAAAGCCCCGCTTGAAGAAATACCTGAACTAAAGAGTATAATATCAGAAGTTGAAAAGGAACTCGCTGACAAAGGCAGAGTTCTTGTAAGATATTCTGGCACTCAGTCTATTTGCAGGGTGATGCTTGAAGGCCCTACCAAAAGCGATACTGAAAAACTTGCCAACAAAATAGTCAAAGTTGTGGAAGATAAATTAAATTAAAAAAATAGTAAACAATACTGAGGTACTTCCTAAAGAAGAGTGTATGAAACTATTTTATACAAAACAAGAAAGAGAAGAAATTTTTTAGCGTAGCGAAACAGAGCCTAACTTATAGTCCATCTTTAATTTTTCTATATGCCTGTAATGTTCTATATTCTTCAATTCTGAGGCAGCATCCTGATCAAGCACAACAGTAACCTTTCCATTATGAAGTTGTATTGCCGATGCGGTGATTTGAGATGTTATGGGCCCCTCAAGAGCTTGTGCAATAACTTTTGCTTTTTTCTTTCCACTAGCAATCATAAGTACATGCCTTGCTTCAAGAATTGTTCCAATTCCCATTGTGATTGCAAAATGCGGCATCTGCTCTCTTTTTATTTCTGCCTTCTTATAAAAACTTTCATAATTATCATCTAAAGTCTGTTTTGTTAACGGCTCAATTCTTGTTCTAGATGACAGAGACGACCCAGGCTCATTGAATGCCCAGTGGCCATCCCCGCCTATCCCGAGAAGCTGTATGTCTACCCCTCCTGCTTTTCTTATCTCATCTTCATACCATTGGCAAAACTTCTCTGGCCCTTTTGAAAGCCCATCAGGCACATGAGTGTTTTCTTTCTTAATATTTATATGTTTAAAAAGTTCTTCATACATAAACCTTACATAACTTTGGTCTAAATAATATGGTTTACCAAGATCAATACCAGCCCCAAGATATTCATCAAGATTAAAAGTTTTAACTTGTGAAAAATCAAGCCCTTGTTTGTGCATCTTTATTAGTTCTTTATATGTCCCTATTGGCGTGCCTCCAGTTGCAAGCCCAAGAACACAATCAGGTTTTGATTTTATGCATTTTGCAATAATCTCTGCTGCATACCTGCTCATTTTCTCATAATTATCCCTCACAATAATATCCATGAATACCTCCTTAAAAAATCTATTGAACATTTTTTAGAAAATTTAGCGCACCCTGGGTGCGGGGTTTTAATTTTAACAAAATATCTCTTTATTTTATCACACATAGACACCAAGTCCACAAAGATTTTTTCATTTTCGTTCAACTTTGCAGGCTTACTATTATTTTCTGCAGTACATTCCAGCCAATCTGCAAATTATAGTATCCTTTGCTGATTTTATAGTCAGGCATCAAATTGCTGATTCCTTATTTTATTTCTTCAATTATTCTGTGTAAAGTATATAATATAAAAAAATACAAATTTTAACAGACAGGTGATTTATATAACTATAACAGATATAGATCTTCTTATAACCGAAGCCTTAAGATTTCTACCTCTTCTCATTCCAATTATAATAATTCAGTATGGACTGATGATATTTGCTCTGGTTCAGCTTTTTAGAAACGAAGCAGCCTATTTACCAAAATGGGGGTGGGCTTTGATTATTATTTTTATCAATATTATTGGTCCGGTTGTTTTCTTAATAGTAGGTAAAAAGAAAGAAATAGAAAATGATTAAGGTCGTTGGTTTAAAAAAAAGCTATGGCCGCCTAGAAGCATTAAAGTCTATCAGCTTTGAAGTTGAAAAAGGCTCAGTATTCGGGTTTATTGGGCGAAATGGCGCTGGAAAAACCACCACGATGAATATCCTGACCGGTTTGATTAAATTTAATGGAGGTAAAATATTCATTAAAGGTAAGGATTTTTTAAAAAATAAGCAGGAGCTGGTAAGATCAATTGGATATCTGCCCGAGACCCCAACCTTTTATAATTATATGAATGCTTACGAGTATTTAAATTTCATTGCCAGAATTATAGGATGCGATTTTAAAAAATCCAGTAAAAGTGTTGGTAAACTTCTGGAAATGGTTAAATTGACAAAACATGGAAAAAGACGTATTGGTGGATACTCGCGGGGAATGAAACAAAGATTGGCACTGGCAGTAGCATTTATGAACAGTCCCGAAATTCTCTTTTTAGATGAGCCTGCATCTGCACTTGATCCTGAAGGAAGAGTGGAAATGCTCGAACTTATCGAAGGTCTTAAGGATGATAAGATTACTATTTTCCTGTCGACACATATTTTAAATGACGCAGAGAGGGTATGTGACAAAATATGCATTATAGATGAGGGTAAAATACTTTTGACTAAAAATCTGTCCCAGTTATACGAAACCTATATACAGCCTATTTTTGATGTTGAATTTGAAGAAGATCCTGAGGACGAAGTTAATTTATTAAAAAAATTTAGCTGGGTTGAAAGCATCAAAGAAAACGGCCGGAGAATAAGCATCTATGTTAAAGACATGGATTACGCTAAAAAAGAAATCTTAAAGGAGCTTTCAAAGCTTGATAATAATGTTACCAGTTACCGGACCAGGAAAAGTACACTGGAAGATATTTTTATGAGAATGGTAAGTAAAAATGAGATCATTTAAAGCTTATTTTAAAAAAGAGATATTGGAGTCCATTAGAGGAAATAAATACCTGATTTTATTTGTGGGTACTATTTTCTGGGCTCTTCTGGATCCCCTGATGTTAAAGCTTTTACCTTTGCTTCTAAAAAATTATTTACCTGCTGACCTGACTGTTCTATTTTCCACTTTTAACCGCGATACTGCTTTCCAGACTTTCTTAAAAGATTTATTTCAAATTGGAACAATTATTATCGCACTTACCTTAATGGGATTAATCGCAAGTGAAGTTTCTTTAAAAAAACTAGTCTTTCCCTATTCCAGGGGAGCAAACCCTGCAGGTGTTGTACTTGCAAAATATATCCACTATACGGTTACAATTTCTCTTTTTATACTAATAGCCTTTTTAACTAATTATTTTTATCTAAACAGACTTTTTACTGGTGGAATGTTATCAATTGAAATTGTGCTAAAATCATCACTGCTATATATCCTTTATTATTCCGTATTGTTATCCATACTATTGTGCCTTAGCAGCCTATTTAAAAGAGGTTTAATCGCTGGTATTACAGTCCTTGTTCTTGGATATACTCTAAGTATTTTCAATCAATTTAAGGCTATAAGAGCATATCTCCCAAATTATTTGCTTTTTAAGGCAAATGAAATCGGACATATTTTCGATAATTCTTTGATTCCCACTGTCATTGTTTCATTTTGTATAATTATACTACTGGTCTTCCTTTCAATCCTTCGTATGAAAAAAATTGATGTTGCCTGAAGATCATAAATTGAAACGAAGCTGATAGATTTTATTATTAAATCAATAAGCTTTGGAGTAGGTATAAATTTAAAAGAAATCAACAATTGATTGGGACAGACCCTTAATAACCTGACTTTCAAATATAAGTATAATTTTAAATAATATTTAGCAGATAAAAGAAAAGGCTTCTATAATCAGAATAAAAATCTTGCCTCTCTTTTATCTGCTATTGGATTAACCTATTGTTATACCGAATTTTGATTATTTCTTAATAATCTTAATACCTTCGATATTCTCTCTTTGGTCTTTCTCTACGAGGGCGTGCTTCATCAACTTTTAAAGTGCGCCCCATAAAATCACTGCCGTCCAGTTCTTCTTTTGCTTTTTCAGCTTCAGATGAATCAGACATTTCGACAAATCCAAATCCTTTACCCGGGATTATATCGATCTGGCTGACTTTACCATATTTAGAGAAGAGCTCTTCCAGTTGCTCATTAGTAGCAGAATAATCAAGATTTCCTACATATAGTTTGCTACCTTGCATTTTTTCTAACCTCCTTTTTCTTATTTCTTCAAGTCTAATAACATTGCCTCTGGAGGTAGAAGCAAGATATTTGCTCTATCACTATGAAGGAACATTATTAAACATAGGAATAGTAAGTATTATAACTTTTTTTATAAAATAAAGCTAACAAAAGTTTAGATATGATTAATCAGGTAGATATGCTTCTCATACATACCTATCCTGATTAAACATACTAATAGAGTATTAGGTTCAATCCTTTTTTAAGCAATAGATTTTTGCTTTCTCCATCGAAGCCACAGGGCAAAACCAGTTACTACCATTGCCCAAACTGCAATATATATTTCTAATTGCAATTGGCTAATTGCACCTGTACCTGAGATAACAGCGCTATAATTTATAACCGCATGAGTAAAAGAGGCTATGAGATAAAATTGCCAGCCCCAGCCTTTGGCTAAACCCCAGCCAGCTAAGGCACTGGAAGCAGTATGGAAAGCTACTGCAAAAAATCTTTCCCAGAAAGGAATCAGGGCTACTAGTAATCCGGTATTTTTAACTGCTCCCCAGCTCCAACCAGAGAGAAAGAGATTATTATGAACCCAGACTGCTTCAAAGACTCCCATACCAAGTCCCGCTACAGCTCCAATAACCAGCCCTAATTTTGGGTCAATTTTTTTTCCTTTTCTCCACCAGTATATAACCACAGGTATCAGCTTGGAACCTTCCTGAACCATTCCAGAAAGAAGTATTGATGGTATTCCGGCAAGCAGCAGCCATTTTATAAGAATTTCCTGGCTCCAGAAGAAATTTAAAGCTCTGCCTGTCAAGAACTGAAGTGGAATTTGAATAAAGGAAACAGCGGTCCAGGTTAGAATGGTACTACCGGCAAGAACCGCCCATAGCCAGGGTTTTTTTAAAATAGGAGTCCAATAAACAGCATACCAGATTGCTCCAAAAGCTACACCCAGACCAATCCCTATAAGTGCCTGGTTCCATAGAATACCTGGGTAAACAAAGCCGGAGACAAAGAAATTAACCATGTATTCAAGCATCATATTCCTTTCTTCTACAATTAATAAATTATGTTATCAAATAAATGATCTCCAGGAAACTATTATACATTGAACTTAAAATTATTTATAATAAATACACTTACCTAAACCAATAAATCCAGTATTTTTAAAAATGTAAAGATATATATTTGTGAGGCTCCTATAAGTAAAAAAGAAGCAATAGAATAAATAAAAAAATATGCCTTCACTCTTTTGGGTATCCAATCGGGATTATATAAAGAGGTATATGATCCTGGGGTAAATCCAACAAATCTTGAATATAACTATCATCAAAAGCGCCTACAGGGACTGCTCCAAGGCCAAGCGCTGCAGCCTGTAGTAGTATATTCTGGCATGAGTGCCCAGCTTCTAAATGTACATATCTTATACCTCTATTGCCATACTTTGCTGTAGTTCTTTCGTAAACAGCAGTGATAATTATATTTACTGGAGCTTCTGCAACAAATCCCTGAAAGAGAACACCTTGTATTAGGTTTGGTCTTAAATCATCTGAACTTAATTTTATAATTTTATGACCATCCGGAATATAGTGAAATACACCATCACTTTTTAATAAAAATATTTCAAGGGGATAAAGCGCACCTGCAGATGGAGATGTCCTATAACCGGTAGATTCCTGGGTAATTCCCTGAGCAGCCCAGAGGATTTGGGATATCTGATCAAGACTTAATTCTTTAGAAGAAAAATTCCTCACTGACCTTCTGCTTTCCAAGGCTTCTTCCAGTGAGATATTGCTTTTTATTTCAGGCTGTGGAAGCATAATTTCCTCACCTTTTATATTATATATTGTTTTATCCTCTTCTTCTCCGGCATTATCTTTCAAATTTTCTTTGATTGTATAAGTGCTATCAGAACTTACATCACCTGGCTCATTACAGGAAATTAACGAAATGAATAAAGCCACCAGGACTAGCAATATAATTGATATTTTTAAAGTTAAAGTCAAATTTTTAACTCTCTTATTTCTCATAAACTCCTTATTAAATATTATACATCAATTGTCCCAAATTATAAGAAGGCAGTATTCTATTCTACCAGAACTATCAGGATAATTTTTTTATAGAATTAAAAAACAATATAAATCCTTTTATAATACTTATCTAATTTATTACCTTCAATTGATTCAAAGAATAGGATTTGTCCCAATCCTGGTACCTAAAATAAGAAAAATTTTATTTCAATAAAGGCTCACTTCTAAGCTAAAATAAAGTAAACAATATTGTAAAGTTATGTTATATTATATAAATTATAAAATTTTTCTTAATGTTTATGGGAAACCTTGAACTTTTTAGAAATATAGGGTTAATAGTAATCTGCTATTCCATAGGTGCAATACCTTTTTGCAATATTATTGCAAAAATCCATAGCAATAAGGATTTAAGGAAAATTGGAGATAGGAATCCAGGCGGCTGGAATTTAGTATTTAACGTATCAAAGTTTTGGGGATCTTTAGGTATAATCTTAGATGTTCTTAAAGGTTTTCTACCATATTTTTTAGTTTTAAAAATCACAGGTATAGAAATCGTGGCAATACTTGCCGGGTGTGCCGCCGTTGCTGGTCATAATTATTCTACATACCTAAAATTTTCAGGCGGTAGAGGAATCGCATCTACAATAGGATTTCTTCTTGCTATTAATCCCCTGACCATTATAGCTTTTGGAATAGGTATGCTCTCAGCATTATTTTCAATTAAAAATATGATCTGGGGGGTAATTTCAGGAATTGTTGCATCAAGTATCTTTTTATGGCTCTTTGAAAGCTCGCTAGTTTATTTAATTACAGGAATTTTACTCATAATAATTATTATTCCCAAATACATTAACCGTTCAATAACAATACCCCATAATTTCAAATTTAGAAAAGAGAAAAGTTTAAAAGATTTATTTACACCAAAGATTAGATAGCTACTTATAATTATCGCTTACCAGTCTTAATTCACCTTCTTTTCTGACATCATATATTCTACCTTTCCAGTTTACACTCATTCCAATTTTAGCATTGAAGATTGAATTTATGGCTATATATATAAGGTATACTATAGAAATAGGATATAATATTATATCAACAGCTTTGCATTTGAACCTCATAGAAAAAATTATTCTAGTAATTAAAATAATTATTATCTGAAGAATAATAAGATCTATCAATATAGTTGGCCAGTTAAAAAGAATTCCAACAGGAAGCATTATAAAAGGAAATAAAAATATTGCAGATATTAAAATAATAGCTATGGTTATAATATAAATATTATAATCAAAAGCAGCAAATATAGTCCTGGAATGGCCTCTCACCACTTCCCTAAAATTCTTATACATCCGGCAATACAAGTTTCTCCTGCCGTCAAAAATCATAAATCTATATCCGCATCTTTTTACCTGTTTCGATATCATTATATCTTCTATGACTTCACTTTTTATAGATTTATGTCCTCCAATCTTTTTGTATACCTCTCTCTTAAATAGCATAAATTGGCCTATTGCGGTACAAAATAATACACTTTTAGACTTTCTTATAAGATAAAGTGGTACAAAACTTAAAATCATATATTTCCCAAATGGTACTATCATTCTTTCATGCAATGTAACCGTTATCTGTTTTGCAAACACAGACAGCGCATCTATTCTATATCTGTGGAGACAGGCAACTGAGCTGGATATAGAATTTGGAAAGTGAAGGGTATCTGCATCAGTAAATATAAGGTAATCTCCTCTGGCACGTTTTGACAGCTGCCAGCAGGCGTAGGATTTACCCAGCCATCCTTTTTTAAGCGGTCCTCCACTGTATAGTTTTACCCTTGGATCTTTTTGGGAAAGCTCTAATACTATCCTTGCGGTATCGTCTGTGGAGTTATCGTCAAGTACAAGTATTTCTATATTTTCGTAATCCTGTTTTAAAAGGGATATAATACACCTTTTTATGTTCTCTTCTTCATTTCTTGCCGGAATGAGTATAGACATAAGCGGATTTTGAGCCAGTATATTTTCGGGCAGCTTAAATCTGGATGTATCCTTAAACAGGATATTGTTTATTAAAAAGTTTACGAGTATGAACAGAAGAAATGCGGTGATTATATACTGGTATAATAAAAATATATCCATATTTTTAATTTAAAAAAGTAGTTGCGGTTATTATACCACAACTAAAACTCATAAGACCATTTTCATTAAGGTTTTGGCATTTCCCACTGCATAACCCTCTGCATCATTGTTAAAATAGACGTAATTTTCAATATTTTTTTTCAAATTATTTTTAATTAGTACCACAATTTTTTTAAGTTCATTCTCTGAATAACTAGAACAGTAGAGACCTTTAGGACCATGCATTCTTATATAACAAAAATCTCCTGTAATTTTTTCCCTGTAAGGAAATTTAGGAGAACTTGAAATTACAACAGCACATTTAAACTCTTCCAGTAAATTATATATATCTTTTATAAACCAGCTCCCGTCTCTGAATTCAAAGGCAAATCTATAATCTTTTGGGAGTATTTCTAAAAAATTTTTAAGCCTGGATTTGTCTTTCTTTAGATTGGGAGGCAGCTGAAATAAAAATGGTCCCAATTTTTCCCCAAGCCCTTTTGCTGCTGTAAGTAGTTTGTCAAGTGCTTCCCTGCAGCTTATAAGTCTTTTAATATGAGTTATATATCTGGAAACCTTTACCGAAAAAAGAAAATCCCCGGATGTATTTTTTCCCCAGTTGACAAAAGTCTTGAGTTTAGGCAAATGATAAAAACTACTGTTTACCTCTACAGTATTAAACTCTTTAGAATAATAATTCAACCACTTGTTATTTTTTAAATCAGCAGGATAAAATTTCCCAGCCCAGTGATTATAGCTCCATCCGGAAGTACCGATATAAACTAAAGAATTATTCATTTCATACAGTTTTTACTTATATAGTCTTTTCATCTCTTCAAGAGTCATCGGCTTGTAATCTCCTGCATGACCGGCAGTTCCGAAATCAATCATCTTTCCCTTAACC
>JACKQG010005377.1_pt1 | contig 14156 bp, 7 predicted proteins | sample 8237621 | NCBI WGS metagenome assembly JACKQG01 (sample SAMN15677084, study PRJNA649215) | marine metagenome | biome: marine; feature: Black Sea; material: saline water; isolation source: suspended particulate matter (SPM) from the Black Sea western gyre | collected 2013-06-09/2013-06-10 | depth...
CTTTAATCTTCTACCTTGCTCCGCCTTAGCCTTCGCCTCAGCCTTTTCGTTGTATGAGTTTATTGTTCTGGATTTAAAAACTTTTGCACAAAAAACAAAGATTGAACTTGTAATACTATAGATTTTGTGTGTAATGGAATAATATTGGTTTAATTTTTACAATGTCAAGAATGGAAAAGGATGAAACCACGAGCAGCGAAAGGATAAAACATGAATATTAAGTATGGTACTTTTTATTGTTTCATTATTTTGTTCCTTCTAATTTCTTATCCCGGTTTTTGTCAAGACATATCAAACGATGAATGTCTGGATTGCCATAGTGATATGGAATTAACAAAAACAACGGAAGACGGCAAAGAAGATACTTTATTTGTGGATTTGGAAAAATTCTCCAATTCTATTCACGGTGAATTTTCATGCATTGAATGTCATGACAATATTGAAGAGCTTCCTCATGATGAAGAATTAGAACGCCCAAATTGTAATATGTGCCATGAGGATGTTGAAGAAGAATATTTGGAAAGCATTCATGGCAAAAGCTTGCAGGAAGGACATAGCGAAGCGCCCTATTGCTGGCATTGCCATACATCTCATTATGTTTATCCATCGGACGATTCAGCTTCAACGCTCTTTATTTTAAATCAACCGAAAGTTTGTGCAAAATGTCATTCAAATGCTGAAATAGTCAAAAAATATAATATTCCTATTTTTAAGCCATGCGAGGTTTACAAAACAAGCATTCATTTCAAAGCAGCCCTGGAAGATGGCTGCCTTCATGCAGCAAAATGTTCCGATTGTCATGGCGCCCACGATGTTCAGCCTTCGAGTCATCCAACTTCATTAACGAACAAATTTAATATACCCGGGACGTGTTCAGCCTGTCACGATTCGATCAATACTGTATATATGGAAAGCGTTCATGGCAAAGGTCTGTTAGCCGGCGCAACTGATTCCCCGGTATGTACGGATTGTCATACGGAACACGCGATCAAAACGCACGCTGATCCGACTTCAACAGTTTTTACTGCTGTAATTTCAAAAACCACCTGTCCGCGTTGCCACGAGGCTGAAAAAATTATTTCAAAATACAGACTCAACCGGGAAGCAGTTGACAGCTATAATGACAGTTATCATGGATTAGCAAACCGATCCGGTTCTATTGTTACTGCAAATTGCGCCAGTTGCCATGGCGTGCACAATATCAAACCTTCGGACGATCCTGTGTCATTAATCCATAAAGATAATCTTCGTGAAACGTGCGGTGATTGCCATCCGGGAATTACTGATAAAGTAGCCATTGGAAAAGTTCATATCAAGCCAACTCCGCAATCAGATAAAATCATATACTATGCGACCTGGTTTTACATTTTTATGATTATTGGTGTGATCGGAGGCATGATTTTCCACAATGGGATAGACTTTTTGAAAAAACTAAAAGCGAAATTTAAAGGTCATGGAGAGCATACTCTTATTGAAGAATTCAGCGGCAGGGAATTCGAAAGATTATCCGGAAATGAAAGAACCCAACATTTCATTTTAATGAGTACATTTATTACCCTGGTTATTACCGGATTCGTTTTAAAGTTCCCTGAAGCCTGGTGGGCAATGCCATTTACCCGCTGGGAAGGCGCTTTTGCTGTAAGAGGATTGCTTCACAGAATCGCCGGTGGGCTCATGATTTTATTATCAATTTATCATGTGTATTACATTTTTATGAATAAACGCGGTAAAAAACATATAATGGCAATGCTGCCGGTTTTTAAAGACTTGAAAGATATCATTCAAATGATACAATTTAACCTGGGTCTTGCCAAAGAAAAACCAAAATTTGATTATTATAATTATATTGAAAAAATGGAATACTGGGCTTTAATCTGGGGAACGTTTGTCATGGGCGCAACCGGTTTTATACTCTGGTTTGAAAATCTTGCCATGAAATATTTCCCAAAATGGGTCACAGATGTCAGCACCGTCATTCACTATTACGAAGCAATTCTGGCTACACTTGCCATTATCATTTGGCATTTTTACTACCAGTTTTTCGACCCGCATATTTACCCGATGAACACGACTTGTCTGACCGGTAAAATGTCAGAGGAACAAATGAAGGAAGAGCATGGAATGGAATATGACAGGTTAATGGAGGATGAAAAATAAAATAAATTTATCGAGTTTACATCAAATAAAAAAGCCACTGTTTTGTTTCAGTGGCTTTTTTATTTCTACTTTGTCACATTATCACTATTCGCCTGTCATTCCGGTTGAATCCGCCAGCTGGCGGAGGAATACCGGAATCTCGTTAAAATTTAGTAGAAGATTGCGGCAAAAAAGCCCAGCCTGCCCACAATAAGTATTTTTGAAGGGAATTGGACAGGCGTGCCGGAATGACAACTTTTGGGTGATTTTTCTAATCTGACAAAGTAAACTTACTTGTAAATTAAAATGATGCTGGTTTCTTGAACCTTGATCCTCGATTTCCCCACCCCATCCAGAATCCAGCATCAGGGATCAAGCATCCAGCATCAAGTATCCAGCATCAAGTATCCAGATTCAAGCAACTAGAATCCAGCATCAAGCAACCAGTATCCAGTTTCAAGAATTCAATCTTTCATACTCCAAAGGATGCTCTTCGATCATATCTTCCTCTGAAATAGTTCCTGTCAGACAAGTGGTATTTATGGGATAAACATGTGGATCAAAAAATTGAAAATAAAAATGCCAGACCAGGATAGCCAGAGTTGCTAAAACTGCTTCATACAGATGTATCACTGTACTAACATCAGTAATCCACTTTGGAAAAAGACGCAATGAAATGTTTTCAAACCACAAAAGAAAACCGGTAACTGACATAACAATCGTGCCCCAAATAAGCGCCCAATATTCGGCTTTTTCAATATAGTTGTATCGTTCAAATTTGGGTTTATCTTTTGAAATGCCAAAGTAATATTTAAACATGTGGATCACATCTTTTAAATCTTTAAATTTGGGAAGCATGGCTTTAACCTGTCCCCTGCCTCTATTACTGGCAACTAAATAAATCGCATGATAAGCTGAAAGCCCGATCATCACAACAGCAGAAATCCGATGTAGCCATCCACGAAACGCAAAAGCGCCTTCCCAGCGAATCAACGGCGCTGCCCACCACGATTCAGGGAATTTCATGGCAAATCCCGTATAAACTAATAACGAGAAACTTGTCATTAATAGAAAATGCTGAATTCTTTCGTTGGTCGATAGTCTTTCAAATTCTTTTCCGGCTAAATTAACGGTGTGTTGCAATTGTTTGCCTTGGATTTTTGCAACGAATTTTTTCCTGAAATCTAAACCATTATGAAATATCATGCCACCAATAACTGAAAATATCATTAAGAGATAAAATGTGGTAACATAATAGATAATTTTATCAGACTCAGGTGAAGGAAAAACATGAACCGGCCCTTTTGTAACCTGTGCTGTTACTCCTGCATGACACTCGCCACAGGTTTCTGCCAAATTATCTACGTGAATCGAAGACCTGGGATCGCTTGATGGTAGTATATCGTGAACCCTATGACAACTGGCGCAATTGGCAGAAACCACTGATCTGCCGCGAACCGCCAGCCCATGATAACTGTCCCTATAACTGCTCACTACTTTATCTTTTAAACCGTATTTAGCAACAATTCGTTCTGCTTCATGACAGTCTGCACAAAGTGTCTGAGAGATGACTGTTGAATAAACAGTAGAAGATGGATCGGTATGATCTTTAATATTGTGTTCAGAATGACAATCAGTGCACACCGGGGCATCTGATACACCAGCAAGTAATCCTTGCCCATGAACACTCTCGATGTATTCCTGATATATTTTTTCGTGACATTTGGAGCAAGTTTTTGGGATATTAAAACGGTTAATCATCGATAGTGGATTTGTAACCGGTTGTAACGAATGAGCCCCATGACAGTCACTACAGGTTGCCGGAGTTTCATCAGGTCTTTTTTCGATGATCGCTTTAAAGTGAATGCTTGTTGTGTAAGCTTCATAGGGATTAGCAATTGGGATATGATGCTTTTTTACAATTTGAGGATCCGAATGACATTTAGCGCAAGTTTGGGGTTGGTTTAAAGGATGTGTTTTTGAGAGCGTGTCGTCAAAAGAATAAACATAATGGGAGCTGTGGCAATCCCAGCAATATGGTGCATCCTCATCACCTTTCTCTAATCCTATGCCATGATAACTTTGGAGATATTCTTCAGCAACATCTTCGTGACACTCGTAGCAATCCGGATGTTCCAAATTTTCATCATGAGGAAGTTCAACAATATTGGAATGGCAATCAATACAGGAAAATTCACCATGTATTGATCCAGTAAATTTTTCCTCATCAACGAATACAGTATCTTCTTTCCCGGATTCTGTGATTTTGGTTAATTCCGGATCGCTGTGGCAATCCAAACATTCTTCGTTTGTAATTTCCTGACAGTAGCTAATTGAAGAGGAAAGAACAAAAAAAGTTACAATTAACAGGCCAAGTGCACTTAAGAATTTACAATCCATATCCAATCCCTTCTTTTAATTGTAAAATTTTTTGTGATACAACTTCTTATAATAATTGTAACAACTCAAACCCAAAAATAAAGGCAAGACTATTTATTTAAATTTTATTGAACCGTCTCATCATTTTATTCGTTCACCCCATGGCAATACCCACAAAACCCTATTCCAGCTTGATTTGAGTTTAAATGACAAGTGAAGCACAGCGCGCCTTCATCATGGTGAAAATCCGAATGATCATCAAATCGATTGGAAAAACCGGTTTCGTGCGTTTTGGGATCAGTATTCCTGACACCATCAAAATCGATATGGCACATTAAACAGGTTGGATCAGCGCCCTGAACATCGTGACAGGCAGCGCATCTTTCGATGTCTCTTCGCGCTAATTCAGCGTGCCTGCCGCCACCGGAACCGACTGCCAGGGCAATTGCTCCCCAGTCAGGTCCTCCATGCCATGCCGGGCGGATTTCCAAATTGGATGATATACTATGACATTCACTGCAGTACGAAGATGTTTCGTGACAAATGCGACAATCCTTCTCTTTACCAGGTGCATCAAGCTGATGAATGTAGCGGTAATTTAACTGGTGAACTGCTGTTAGCACCAGTGGCTGTTCTCCTTTTGCCGTAGGGGAGAAGGGAGCATAAAAATCTTTTGGCAAAATTTCAGTTGAAATAAGATCGGTGGATTCATGGCATTGCTGGCAATAGTTGTTAGTATGGCAGTGCGCACAATCTGATTCACCTGCTCTTATTTCCATCATGTGTTCCCGGGACCAGGTTGGTGAATGGTTATCGGGACGAAATTTAGTGTCTGCTGTGTGGCAGTTTAAGCATTGCATGGATGCAGCAAGTCCATTATGACAGGAATTGCAGTTTTCTCTTGCTGGGATTTTGCTGCCATCACCCATTTCAATTTCTGCCATGCCAGGATGGCATTTATCACAGTGTATCTTTTCATCTGCAATATGCAATTTATGATTGAAAGCAAATTCTCTTTTTGGATTTTCAAGTGCTTCCGGATTATTGATATCAACGTGACACATGGTACATTCATCTTCTTCTTCAACTTCATGACATTCGGCACAGACATCCTTTTCCGGGATAATGCGGTCTTCTGATTTTTCGCTTTCTTCCGCAAAAGCGTGGCAATCCAGGCAGGTGAGTTCAGCACCTTCAATATGTGTTTGATGGGAAAAGTTTAATATTTTACTCCGAATTTGTTTATCCTGATTATTCATAAAGACAAATCCGGTAAAAATAATTCCTAACAGTATAATCAGTAAAAATTGTTTCTTCATTATTTACTCCTATGAAAAAATGCATAACTTCCTCTAAAGAAAAATCGAAAATCCTGGCTAAAAAGTTTATTTTTTAAGAATTGAACATTCGCCTGCAAAGTGAGTTTTTTATTCATTCGATAAACACATCCCAAAGAGCTGCCGATCAAATTATTTCGATTTTCTTCAGATGAAACAATTTTATAAGAAGCGAAATATGTGCCAATAGTGAGATTTAATTTTTCTTTTAATGGATACATATAATTGAGCGTTATCGCATCACTATCACCGCCATAACCATTGCGGTTGTTATAACCAAAGTACAACGACTTCCAACTGCATCCTAAACCTCGCCTGTGGTTATTTTCGCCTTCAAAAAATGTTAGCGCATAATTTACGAAGAAGTTGTAGTTTTTCCAGCGATACCGTGTGCGGAAAGCAATTTCTTCATTCTGGTGAATTGTAAAAACAGAAAAAATGGAATTCAAATCAATGGATGGCATTCTGTAAATGTAATCCAATCCAATCTCAAATGTTTTATTAATTTCATACCTTCCACCAATTTCACCACGTTTTATCGTATGCATGGCAAAATTATAATCCAGCCTTCCCTGGACTTTAAGTTTTGTGGTAATAAAACTTTTTAAATCCAAGCCGATCAAATGCTTTTGCAAGGAAGAAACTGGGTGTTCCAGGCGAAAATTGCTTGTGTAAATTCCGGCTGTTTTATAGCGCACCGGGGTTCTGCTGAACCTGGCATAACTGATACCAATCCGTACTATTTTTAATTTTGCGGACGTGAGATGGAATCCAAATGAGATATTATCACTGTTCAATTCTTCCATCTCGTAGGATTTTCTCAACGGAGCCAATGCGCCGGCATAAATTTTTAATCTGAAATAGTCTTTGAATTTATATTTTATTTGCATACCGTCAATCGTACCATAGCCCACACCAGCATAAATGCGCTGCCTGCCAACACTGAAATCGGTTGTGTTGCGCAATGTTTTAAAATTAAAATAACAATTATAAAGCCAGATTCTCGGATCATCGACCGCCTTCTCACTAAAATCATGCGACAGGTTAAAATAACTGTGAAAAGAAAGACCTGGCAAACCCAATTTCCCAATTGAAATTTGTGCCAGTTGGTATGCCCGGACATGAGTGGCTGATTCGGTTTTACTTTCCTGCTGCTCCCAAGTATAAACCGATGTCGTAAATCGTGCATTAATATTTTGGGCAGGCAGTTCAACTGTGATTAGTTGAAATATTATAATTGCACATATAATAATTAGAAATTTAAAAAATTTATTCATTTTATATTCTCCAGCATACTAAAAGTCAGTTTGACCATTTACGTGTTTGCTTTTGTCAATAATTTTTCTGTTTTCATCTACAATGTTTCCATGACACAATGAACATTGAGCATTATCCAAATGTGGAGATGGTGGAGGGAGCATGTGACAGCTTTCACATGTTGCTTGCGTTTCATCCACTTGAGTCCAAAGCGGATTGTTATCTTTATTGCCCAACTCAAATTCACCATGGCAATAAACATTGCTGCAAGTATTCACGCCGTCCCATGAGGGTGTCGCCTCGTCCATTTTTGCCAGATTGCCCCAGGTTATTTCAGCTGGGAGCAGATTTGCATCAATATGATCCTGGTCACCGACTTCATGGGGTTTAATGTGGCATTGGACACAATCCATGCCATCGCTCAAAGAATCACCAGTAATATGAATTGAATGTGCGCCAACTCCTTTGGCTGTTGTAGCAAAGTTGCCGCTCATATCGTAAGGCGGGGCACCTGAATCATTGTCCATACCACCGTGACAACTTATACAACTGAAATCGGCATCTTCTGTCCATGATGGTGGATTGCTGCTTCCGTGGCAAGCTGTATTTAGACATTTGCCGTCGGAATAAGTACCACCAACTGCTTCATTAAAACGAACGTCTTTATTTCCATTAATGTGATATTGAACATTTACACCAGAATTTTTCAAATATCCGTCATGACAAATATTACAATCAAACTTACCATCTTCCGTATGTTCTTCATGTGCGCCAGTTTCAGGGGGCTGACCATGGCAACTTTCACAGGTCATGGATTCTGTACCTCTCCAATTGGGATTATTATTTTCTCCATCAGACAGAGATGATCCATGGCAATAGATGTTTGTACAGGTGGTCCCATCGTAATTAGGCGTTTGCTGATCACTTTTCGCTAAATCACCCCAGGTAATTTCTGCGGGTGGAAAAATATCAATATGCCATTGATCACTGATGTTTGTCGGTTTAATATGACATTCATCACAATACAATGCGCGTGACCAGCGTGGATTGCCAACATGCGCTGTATGCGCGCCAACATTTCCATCTGTTTTTAAACTATTCCCTTTAAGATCAATTGGCGGAGCGCCTGTTGAATTATCCGTTCCGCCGTGACAACTGATACAACTTAATTCGACATCCTGATCCCAGGGAGATGTGTCCTTAACTCCATGACAAATAACGTTAGAGCAAATTTTATTACCATAAGTTCCACCGATTGCTTCCGGGAAAACAACGTCGATTTTACCATTCAGGTGCAATATTTCGTTTACTTCAGAATTTTTAGAGTAGCCTTCGTGACAAACATTGCAATCCAAATTACTCTCTTCGACACATTCTTCGTGAGCGCCCGTTTTTGGTGGCATACCATGGCATGCATCACAGCTCATATCTTCGGTTGAAGTCCATTCAGGTTTTACATCTGAACCATCCGGTAAAGTGGCGCCATGACAATAAACATTTTCACAATTTGTACCGTTCCATTCTGGCGTTAAATCACCAGTTTTGGAAAATTCACCCCAGGTAATTTCAGCCTGAAAATCACCGTCGATATGTGTTTCGTCGCTTATTTGGGAAGGTCTGATATGGCAATCACTGCAGTCGAAAACACGCGACCATTTTGGATTGTCCACATGAGCAGAATGCGCACCAACACCAGTGGCTGTTTTCGACGTATTGCCATGAATATCATTTGGTGGCGCCCCTGTTTCATTTTCAAAACCACCGTGACAACTTGTACAGATAAAATCAGCGGTGCTGTTCCAATTTGGCGTTTGTTTGCTGCCATGACAAATTACATCTGAACAAGTCTCGTTTTCATAATTACCGCCGACGAGTTCGAACATCTGAACATCCCGATTTCCATTGACGTGCACCTGTTTGTTAACGGAATTTTTAGCATAACCATCATGACATATCATGCATTCAATTCGATAATCCACTGTATGACTGGTATGTCCACCGGTATTGGGCGCCACTCCATGACATGCATCACAAGTGAGATCCTGATCATCGGTCCACAATGGATTTTGATTATTGCCATCAGTAAGAGAATTCCCATGGCAGTAAATATTATTACATTTTGTACCATCCCATTCCGGAGATAGTCCATCGGTTTTTGAACGGTCGCCCCAGGTTATCTCTACAGGTCGGTCACTATCCACATGCCCGGGCCAATTTACTTGAGCGGGTTTAATATGGCATTCAGAACAATCCAGTGGTTCAATCCACTGCGGCGAAGCAACATGTGCTGTGTGAGCGCCAACGCCTCTTGAAGAAGTACTGGTGTTCCCGTGAAGATCATAAGGTGGCGCACCGGTGTTGTTATCTATTCCGCCATGACACCATGCACAACCAGTACCACCAAGAGTAAACCAGGATGGGGTATTTCCGCTACCGTGACAAGAAACATTTGAACAGATTCCGTTAGCATAACTACCACCGAACGTCGCAGATAATTCCACATCAATTTTCCCATCGATATGTGTATCTTGATTCACTTCTGTGTTTTTCAAGTAGCCAACATGGCAAATTTCACAATTCGGTTGACTTTCGGTAACGTGTTTATCATGAGCCCCGCTTGAAGGAGGTAAACCATGACATGCATCGCAGGTTAAGGAGTCTTGTTGATTCCATTTAGGCGAAGTCATAGTACCATCAGAAAGTGAACCACCATGGCAGTACACATTGGAACAGGTTGTATCACTATAATTTGGAGTGAGGTTTCCTGTCTTTGCAAATTCACCCCAGACAACTTCTGCCGGCAAATCGCTATCGATATGACCTTCATCGTTTAATTTTTTAGGTGTGAGGTGGCAGTCCGAACAATCCAGCGAATTGCCCCACTTTGATTTGGTCAAATGTGCGTTGTGTGCGCCAACCCCGGAGGCACGCGTTCCATAATTATTATTTATGTCTTTTGGAGGCGCCCCGGTGGAATTATTGTAGCCGCCATGACAGGTGGTACAGGCTTCGGGTGTTCCGGAGTGGCAAGCTTCAATATTGCAGGACTTTCCTGAACTGCCTCCAGCATAATTCTTACCGTGACATTTGTAACAGGATGTCAGGTCCCAGCTTTGACCTTTGATATATTTACCATGAAAATTTGTCGATAGTGTATCGAGCCAGTCTGTTTGATGGACATCCGAACCAGGTATTTGCAAGATTGGTTTAGTCGGTTGATCCTTTAATTTACTACATACGGTAAAGAGAACCACAAATAAACCAATAATTATTAAAACGAGACAAATCTTTTTTGATATCATCTGTATCTCACTTTTGTTTTATATCCTAATACACCAACAACTTTGTAATTTAAATAATTTTGTAACTGTTCAGTAGTTGATGTCATTCTGAACGAGGGAAGGGATTTGGGATATTGGGAAGTGAAGAATCTCGACTATGTTTAGCAAAAGCATGAATATTGGAGAGATTCTTCGGTCTCCCGCTGAGCGGGATCTCTCAGAATGACATTTGTAACCAGGCTGAATAGTTACATAGTTTTTTTTATATGATGAGCAGAATAATTATAGTGGAATAATAAAAAAGAAAACACTCTTTTTATAAATGTGATGCCAATTTGAAATTAACAATTTTCAATATTCTGCTATAAATCATTCTGCAAAATGATAGTCTTAAAAATTTGGAAGCGGTTATACTATGATAAAAATTATTTATATTCTACAAAATTACATTGAAAATGTCAAGAAATATTATAAATTAACTCGAATAATTTAATGGTACATAAAACTTTTCACAACCTGATTTTTGAAAAATATTGATTAAATAAATAGAAGCCGATGCTTAATCTAAATAAACACCGGCTTCAAAAAGAATTAATCAACGAAATTTTATTTTACTTATTTCATAAGAATCATCTTCTTCATTGCCTGGAAAGCAACACCTTCAGAAGAATTAACTTTAATTCTGTAAACATAAACACCTGATGTGAGTCCATCAGCCAGGAAGTTGATGGAGTATTCACCAGCAGACATATCTTTGTCCACTATTGTGTTGACTCTTTGACCGCGTGAATTGTAAATATCCAAAGTCACATGACCGGATTTCAGCAGTGAAAATCTGATTGATGTTTCCGGGTTGAATGGATTTGGATAATTTTGTGACAGGTCAAATTTTGTCGGTTTTGCACTCTGTCCGTCAACTGAAGTTATAGATGCATTCACGGCTGGAGTTGCTTCACCAATATTGCCTGAGAAATCAACTGCCAATACCTTGTAGTACCATGTACCAATACCTGGCTGTGCATCGACAAAAGCCATATCAATAGTGGTACCAATTTCAGTTGTTTCATCGGGTATGAAAGCTGCATTATCCGAACGGAATACTTTGTAGTAGTTGACATCCGGATCCGGTGCCGGTTCCCAGGTAAGTTCAACGTTGCCCAGAACCGCTCCTGCCATCAAGCCTGGAGGCGCATGCGGTACGAGGTTATCCACTGAAAAACCTTCACCTGGCAATGATTGATGAACCATTCCGCCTTTTGTTATAGCGACGACTTTAAAAGCTGTCTTAACAGTATCTCCTGGCGTTGCGTCCCAAACTGTTGGAACAACCAGCGCGTACCTGGGAGCACCATGTGCCGGGTATTGACCGACGCCTACCCAGGTTTCGCCATCAAGTCTCTTTACGAGATAGGTAGCGACCGGATCAACGGCAATACCATCATCGACAAATTTTTCCCAAATAATTCTAACTTTTTTACCCTGGTCATTGGGAACATCTTCGATGGCAACAATGCGACCATCAATAGCATTGTTTAATAAGGCTTGGATGGAAACTTTCAGCAAGGCAACTGTGAAAGCGGGATTATGCACACCATAACTATGGTCGTAATATAACACACGATGGTTATAAGCAGCCTTTAATTCGGTTTTCGTCCAGGTAGTATCGACATCAGCATGTGTGTCAGCATCCGGCAATAGAGAACCCAAAATATCCATCAATCCATGGACCTCTTCCTGCAAACCTTCTGCTTCGCCATCGCCATCGTGATCAGCATTTCCACTTACAAAGAATTTTTTCTCGGCAAATGATTCACCAACATCACCGTGGCAGGGTTCGCAAGCATGGACATTTTCTTCACCTTCTTCGTTTGTCATGTTGAAGGAGTGTCCACCAACGGTGACGACATTACCTTCATCATCAACTAAATGGTCTCCATACATATGACAATCAACACAAGAATTAGTTGTTGCTTGAAGATGCGGAGATGATGGTAATTGAACACCAAATGTAACAACATTCGTACCGGCTAACATGTCAGCTTGGACGCCATAATGAGGACCGAAATGTCTACCTGGTTTTTCTGTATATGAGTTCGCTTCTCTTCGAGACATATGACAATTCATACACAATTTCCCAGTGCCACCTTCTGTAATAACATGACCATTACCAAGGGGAGTTGCATCAACAGTTCGTAATTGATGTTCATTAGCATTACTATGGGGATCATGACATACTGCACAGGTGATAGAATTAGGCGGTGTACTTTCTACAGTTTCACCTTTTGCATACTGAACGAATCCAGTCCCTGCATGACAACGGGCGCAACTTCCACTCCATGAATCTCTTGCGGGCGGATTAGCATGTCCGGCTGTTCTCCACTGTGCTGGAAACACATGATGGGTTCCGGAGTCATGACACCAGGCACAATTTGCTGCATCGAGAGAAGATACCATTTTTGAATCAGTTACGTCACCATTATGAGCGCTTGCCGGTCCATGGCAGCTTTCACATTGAATGTTGGCAAGTTTCATTGCATCGCCATATTGAGCAACCATATTATCGTATTGTCCCACGAATAGGCTATCCGGGAAAACAAATTCCCGGTCATCAAAACCAGCATTATTTGCCAATGTATCAAAACCAACTGTATGACAACTGATGCAACCTTCTCCATAATGAGAACTGGCGGTACCATCCAGACCTCTGACTAACATATCAGCATGACCTGTTGCTTCCCAATCGGCAACTTCGTCAGCGTGGCAGAAATGACATCCGCCATCTGCCATACCAACATAGGTACCGGCGTTGATGGTAAGTGATGCAGTATATTCACCATCGGTGAAATCAACAACATAAGTTCCCACAACATCCGGTATAAACATCGAAACCCTGGTGGAAGCATCATAAGGGACACTGACAGTAATAGTAGCTGCAGAACCTTCCGGTCCGGTTACGGTCCAGGTGGGAGCTGTTAAAGTAGAATCTTGGAATTGTCCAACAAGGTACATTTGCGTTCCAACGCCAACATTTGATAGCCCGTTGAACGCACGATCAATTAGTGGTTGCGCTGCTACTTCTCGGGGGGACATCCCGTAAGGGAAAACCACCATTTCTTGAGCCAATGCTATTGGCGTCAAGCAGCAAAGCACGAGTACAACGAGTGTAAGTTTTTTAAACATACGCTCTCCTTAATTTGGTTAATAAGTTAATTAGTGAGTTGTTTTATTAAATTTGCTATTATTTTTACATCGAACGGTTTTTCGTAATAGGCAATAATATTTAGTTTTTCAGACAAGTTAAAATTGTTTGGAATTTGATATGATGAGATAATGACATATTTTTGTCCGGGATTTTTTTCCTCAATTTCAAAAAGCCAGTTTTCATCTTCAACACCCGGCATGAACAATTCTGAAATGATTAGGTCATATTTATTTTTTGAGACTTCAGCATTAACTTCGTTTATTGTGCTGATGCACCATATTTGAATTTGTTTATTTTGCTTTAGATATCGACACAAGTTTTCAGCTAAAAATTTGTCTTGATCAATGACCAGTATTTTCATATACATGCCCTTATAGTATTACAAGTCAAATCTTCGTTTTTTGTGCAAAAGAATTTCTAACCCAGATCAATTAACTTTCATACCGAAAAGGCTGAGGCGAAGGCAAAGGCGAAGCAAGGTATAAGATTCAAGCACCCTTCGGGCACAGGGATTAAGGATATTCTTTTTTTTCCTTCGCCTTCGCCTCAGCCTTCGCCTGCACT
>JACKQG010005378.1_pt1 | contig 14156 bp, 8 predicted proteins | sample 8237621 | NCBI WGS metagenome assembly JACKQG01 (sample SAMN15677084, study PRJNA649215) | marine metagenome | biome: marine; feature: Black Sea; material: saline water; isolation source: suspended particulate matter (SPM) from the Black Sea western gyre | collected 2013-06-09/2013-06-10 | depth...
CGGCAAGCCGTGAAACACGACATCCCGGCTATTGCCACCCCAGACAGCATGCTGTCTGAAGCTGCAGAGTATTCCCTTCACCTGCTATTAAGGGCCATTGCCAGCAAGACAACCCTGTCCCGGCAGAATCCGGAGAACAGCGTCTCCCCGGAATGGTATCTTCATCCTCCGAAACATTACCGGGACATATTTTCCCAATGGCCGGACTGCCTATCATCCACCATAGCCATTGCCCAGAAATGCTGCTTCCGTGGCCCGGATTTCGGCATTGTACTTCCCCCCCATGAGAACACGGCAGGAGTATCCGCCCACAAGTCCTTAATCCGTGCAGCATACGAAGGCGCCCATCAGCGTTATAGAGACAGCCTTTCCGAAGCTGTTGTCTCGCGCCTGGAACATGAACTGCAGATAATCTCCCAAATGGGTTTTTCATCCTATTTCCTGGTGGTTCGAGACATTGTTCATAATCATGTCAGCACCGGAGACAGGCCCAGGCTTATCTGCGGCCGTGGATCCGGAGCCGCTTCCCTTGTTGCCTATTGCCTCAATATTACCAACGTCTGCCCAATACGCCACAACCTCTACTTCGAACGATTTCTTAATCCAGGCAGAAAGGATCCCCCGGATATCGATATCGATTTCGCCTGGGATGAACGGGACGAAATCCTCACCGCTGTCCTTGAAAAAAACAGGGGATATGCCGCCATGGTCTCAAGCCATATCCTTTTCCAGCCCCGCATGGCCATCCGCGAGACTGCCAGAGCATATGGCATGCCTTCAGCAGAAATCAGTGCCGTGACACAACGTATCGGCTGGTTATGGCAGAAAAGAGAAGGACTTCTTGAACAGATGGAGCAGCTTCCATCACTACGAGGCCATGAACTGAAAGGAGCATGGCCAGAGATACTCTCCATGGCACAGCGGCTTATCGGAGTGCCCCGCTGCCTTTCCGTGCACCCTGGAGGTGTGATCATCACCCCGGAGCCGATCAGCAGTTATGTTCCCGTGGAAATGGCCGTCAAGGGTGTCCCGATCATCCAATGGGATAAAGACAGCGCCGAAGAAGCCGGCCTTGTGAAGATTGATCTCCTGGGAAACCGAAGTCTGGGTGTCATCCGTGATGCACTCTTAAACCTGGAGCATAACGGTCATCGGCTCAACATAAAAACCTGGCAGCCCGAAGAGGATGCAGCAACACAGAAAACCATTGCAGTGGGCGGAACAATGGGATGCTTTTACATTGAAAGCCCGGCTATGCGCCTCCTGCAGCAGAAAGCCAACTGCGGCGACTTCGAACAACTGGTTCTGCAGTCAAGCATCATCCGCCCTGCGGCCAATGAATTCATACGCGAATATGTCCGCCGCCTCCACGGCGGAAGATGGCAGCCCCTGCATCCTCTGATCGGCAGCATTCTGGACGAGACGTTCGGACTTATGGTTTACCAGGAAGACGTCTCCAAGGTGGCTGTTGCAGTAGGAGGTTTCTCCCACAGTGCCGCCGACCGGCTTCGCAAGGTGCTCTCCAAAAAGGACAGGGAACTTCGCCTCAGGGATTACCGGAAGAAATTCTTCGATGGTGCATCCAAACACGGCCTGCAGGAGGAGGAAATCGAACCCATATGGCAGATGATGATGAGCTTTGACGGCTACTCCTTCTGCAAGCCGCACAGTGCAAGTTACGCCAAAGTCTCATTCCAGGCAGCCTTCCTGAAAACCCATTTCCCGGCAGAATTCATGGCGGCAGTAATCAGCAACCAGGGCGGCTATTATTCCACTTTTTCCTACGTATCAGAAACCAGACGCCTGGGACTTCGCATACTCAATCCCGACGTACAGCTAAGCGACATTCGCTGGAAGGGATGGGATAAAACCGTGCGACCCGGTCTTATGGCGATAAAGGGATTAAGCAGGAAAACCATAGAACGGATTCTCGTCGGGAGAAAGACGCTTCCCTATCTCGACATAGATGATTTTCTCAGCAAGGTTCAGCCGGATGAGGACGAAGCCCGGGCTCTGATTCACGCCGGAGCCCTGGATACTCTTCAGCAGGAAACAAACAGTTCTATTCTCCTCTGGCAGGCAGCAGCCTATTATCACCGGAAAACAAGCGCTGTTGCCGTACCTCTTTTCGGAAACTGCCGCAGACAGCCTCCCCCTGCCCTGCAGCCGTCGGGAAGGATAGAATGTTTACGACGGGAATATGAAGTGCTCGGCTTTCTCTGCTCCCATCATCCACTGACTTTGTGCGGTTCCAGACTGCAGAGACACCGTCGGACGCGGGCAGCTAATATCCGTATTCGCATCGGCCACAGAATTTGGTTTGCAGGCTGGCTACTCACCGGCAAACTTGTCCGGACCAAGAGTAATGAACCGATGGAATTCCTTACTTTCGAAGATGAAACCGGCCTCGTGGAAACCACTTTTTTCCCACGGGTATATCAGCAGTACACCCACCTGATGCGCACAGGGTTACCATTCTGGCTGTATGGACGGGTAGAAGAAGACTTTGGCGCTGTCACCCTGACGGTGGAGCGTCTTGAAAAATTATAGTGAATTTTTATTAATCGAAAGAAGTTTCTATACCAATATCTTTGACAATTGCTTCTGATTCCTGGAAAGGCCCTAAGGGATTTCTCTTGTACAGATACTCGTCAATTTTAGGCTTGCCTCCATTGATTTTATAGACAACAATATCTTCCTGCAAAACAAGTAACGCGTTAAATTTCCATCCTGTTTTGTGGCTTTTTCTTTTAAAGTTGAATAGATCAAGAAAGACGCTGCCAAATCGCCTGCTTTCCATATTAGTGACAGCTATTCTGTAACCGTAGCATTTTTCCTGTACATCAAGACAATTCCTTACCCCTTCAACTAAATCCTCTTTACGGAAGGATGCATTGGGCATGAACACTTCCACCAGATCAAGATAGGTCAGAACCTCAATATTTGTGTTTTGAAAAGGATCAAGGGAAAGTGTGACCAGATCATCACGGGTGCTCTGATAAGGAACAACCTTGTCAAGGGCAGCTTTGGCTTGATCAAAATTATGCCAGGGCGACTCTGTTCTGCTTTTCGCCACTGGCAACATAAATCCGCAGCCGGAGAGGCACAGGCAGACAAAAGTAACTACCAGGATATAGAGATATCTAATCATAAATCCTCTGATAAAAATTAAGCGGCCCAGCTGTTTTTCAACAGACTGACAGCCTGGTTCGTGGAGAAAATCTCTCCTTCCGGTAAGAGCTCAGCCCCCCGGCTCATTTCCAATAGTTGCCGGAGGGTCAGGTTCTTTTCTGCCGAAAAGTCTGCCGATAGCCCTGAAAACCGACTTGATCGCCTGCCATAATTTCGGCAGAAGCCAGACCAGGAGAATGAGAAAGCAAATCAGGAAAGCAAGAAAAAGCCAGGGATTATGAAGAGCAAGCCAGATACCGCCGATAACAGCAACATCCTCAGTGAGAGAAGCAGCCCAGTTGGTAAAAGGTTCAGGTGAAGCATTGATCAATACCCGTGTTCCCGCTTTAGTGGCGTGGGATCCTGCGGCAATCGACCCGCCAACTATAGCGGCACTAAGCGAGACAGCGGCATTGACATCGCCGACAGCCCCGGCAGCGAGCATGGCCCCGGCCGGGATACGGATAAAGGTATGGATGGAATCCCATCCCGTATCAACTCCGGGTATCTTGTCAGCAACAAACTCCACTGCAAACATAAGGCCGGCAGCTCCGATGACGAGAGGATTCGTCAGAATCTGCAGATCAGGCGGCAGGGTGATATTGCCGGTGGCTCCCATTATGCCGAGAGCAAGTATGGTGGCATAGAGATTCACACCACTGGCCCATGCCGCTCCCATACTTAAAGAAATTGTATCTACAAGCTGTGTTAATTGCTCCATATTACTGTCCAAAAAATCCTTTTAACAGTTCCCGGCCAACGGCTGCTGGATCGGGTTTTCCGGTCTCCTTCTGTTCTGACCCAAGGGCGCGGTCCAGCTCCTCAAAGGCCTTTTTCTTCAGTGTTTCAGTTGCCTGTTTCTGCACGCCACTACTGTCCAGTGCAACACGGGGTTTGCGCACACTTCCTTTCACTTTCAAACTAATCGAAGTCTGACCTTTTTCGTCAGCCAGATAATTGGCAAGGGCATTTTTCTGTTTGAGTTTCTCGCTTATTTCCGGAGAAAATGTCAGGTGAAAAGGCATATCAACTGCGGAGCCATCCAGAGAAATAATTCCTTCCTTACTCGTCAGCGTCACATCCCGACCATTCATCTTATATTTCAAATGCATTTTCCCATCACGAATCTCTGCATTCCCGCTCAGATCATCAACCAAAATATCTTTCAATGCCCCAACGCCAACAGCCTCGGCAATGACTCTGGCAATATCGACATTCTGCAGCTGGCCTTTACGCAAGCTATAGTCGCCGACCATATTGAGCTTGTCAGCCAGGCTCGGCCACTCCATCCCGGAGCCCGAGAAAGTAAGGGATGTAGAAAATGCGCCAAGAAGCCTCTCCGGGATTTTTGGAAAAAGAGCTGCCTGCAGTTCTGCCAGCTGAAGCGCTTTGATATCTACTTTTCCTTTATAGGTGGGATCTACATGGTTGAGATCAAGCTCAAGCTTCTTGTGTATTTCACCGCCAGCGGTCTTGGCAGTCAGGCGGCTGACAGATAAAATGTTATTCACCAGGCTGTAATCAAGCTGAAAATCACGAACAGGTAGATTCTTATAGACTGCCTCCTTTACCCTGACCGCACCATGAGCCTTGAGACCTTCAGGAATCTGGGTCCCTATCGCCTTTTTCGATTTACCCTGATCCTTTTTCACTTCCTGACCAGCCTTCTGGACCTGTCCCCCGAGACCTGCGACCATGGCAAGAAGATGGTCTATCTGGAGGTTGTCGCTGCTGACATTGAGTGTAATATCAGGCTTCCCGGTATAATCCAGCACCGCACCTGACAATCGGGCTTTTTCCTTGTCAAGAGTCACATCCACTTCAAAGGAAATCTGCTTCTGATCAAAATCTATCTTTCCGCTGGTCTGCGGCTTTAAGCCCTGATAAACAGCATTACTTACAAACTGAAGGGTTCCGTCATAGCGCAGGGAAGCGAGATCCTTCCCAATACCAACTGAAACGGAAAGATCTGCCTGGGTGTCAATATCCGGAATTTCACCAAGAGCATCCTGCACAATAATCCGTGCATTATTCACCTTAATGGTGTCAACGGTTAAAGCCACCGGTATTGCAGCGGCGGAAGAAGATGGTGCTGCCGGCTTTTTCTCTGCTTTATCCGGAGTGAGAACGGCAAGGGAGTTAAAATTAAATTTCCCGCTCTTGTCCCGGGAGACTCTGATCTGGGGTTCATTCAACAGAATTTCACTAACAATCAAATTTTTCTGCAGGAGGGGCATCAGCTCGTAACGAAGGACAAATCCCTTAACATAGAGGAAATCTGTCTTCTGGTCTTCCTCCTTAACAGAAAAATCATTTAAAGTGATCCCTTTGAAGAGACTCACATCAATATTGCCAAGGGATACCTGGCGGCCAAGCGCTTTTTCAGCCTGCGGCACGATGAGAGCATTGAGCCTTTCATCCGTAAGATAAAAACGAACAAAAGCAGTTAACCCTACACCAACAAGAATAATCAAAACAACAAATACAGCCAGTACCTTAATAATCCCCTTCATAATATCCCCTTGTCACTCAAGTAACGATTGTCAAAAAAAGATTATAAAACCTCACGAAATCAATCAGAATACTATCAGCCATTTACTCGATAGACAATACTTTAATCTCCCGCAATTTCTCATCAAGCCTTCTTGAGGAGACAGGAAAAGCTGTCTTCAGCTCCTGGGCAAAAAGTGAAACTTTAAATTCTTCGATCATCTGCTTGAACTGGCTAACAGCTTCATAGAGTTCGCCTGATCTGTTTTTCCTCTTCACACACTCAGCAAGCTGGGCAACATAGGGTTGAAGCTTCGCGTCCTTGACAGTATCCTTGGCAGGGCTTGTCATCCGTCTTTCCATTCGAATGCTGATTGCCTTGAAGTACCGAGGATAATGGCTTAATTGATCCCTTGTCATGTATGCCAGAAAACGCGGCGGCAGAAGTTCTTTCACCTGGTCTCTGAAAAGTGCACATGTCTTCTTATCGAGACCTTTACCGCTTTCTTCAATTTTCCCGATGAAGTCGAGAACCTTTCGCCTCTCCCGCAGAAGCTCAACAACCTCTTCCATCATCTTTTTTCCAGGCGTATAGATTCCGTTCTTTTTTACGAAAGCAATACGGGCTTCAAAATCCTGTATGCCTGGGATTGTTCCGGCATGTAACTGAAATATTTCAGTCATAATAAAAGAAAAGAGGTCATCATTAATCTGTTCATGGGTACCCACCCCTTCATATAACGCCCAGTGGGAGCGGGAAATCATGAAATCCTTCGCTGCCTCTTTCCATTGACGGGGGAAATAAATACGATACAGAGCAGCCAGGCCTTTCCTGCTACTCTCCCTGGCCTCATCCTGACTCACAAAAAGCCGTATTGATATATCCCGGTCACCTGCAGAAAGCCCGGGCCATGCAAAACCTGTAAGCCGGCCATCGCTGTCTTTAAGGGTAATCCGCTCGGGAAGGGCAGCAAAATCCCATTTGGTAATTGGCCCTCTCTCCCATTTCTTCTTTATTTTTTCAAATCCTTCCCCGACAACACGCGGTTGACTGGTTCGCAGCAGCTCGCTGAAATTTCTGGTTGCCGCAATTTCTTTTCCTTTTTCATTCTTAATGGCAAAACGCATTTTCAAATGAGCAGGAAGACCGTCAAGCGGCCAGCAAGAAGGTTCCACCCGTATCCTGAAACGTTTATATATTACCTCTTCAAGCTGATGAAAAAGTGAGCCCTTGAAAAGAGTCAACTCATCTAAAAACTGTTTGGCCGTCTGGGGAACCGGAACCAGCTGGCGACGGATCGATTTGGGCAGGCCCTTCAGGAGAAAAATGATTTTTTCGAGAAGAAGGCCGGGCACGAGCCAGTCAAACTTCTGCTGGCCTACATGCCCGAGGAGATCGCTTGGGAGATGAACCGTTACACCATCCGTATCGCTTCCTGGCTGGAAGGTATATGAAAGGGCAAGGGTATATTCCCCAACCTGAATACTCGTGGGAAAATCGGTCAATTCCCCTGCTTCTGGAAGTTCTTTTAAAATATCTGTTTTTTTCATGACAAGGAAATCATCCGATTCCCTTGTTTTGATCAAACGTTTAAGAGCCGCTCTGTTTACTATTCTGTCAGGAATGCGGGTTTCATAAAACTGGTAAATATCATAATCATCCACAATGATATCCCGGCGCCGGACACGATCTTCAAATTCTTCCAGGGTTTTCACCAGGCGCTGATTTTTATCCAGAAAACCAAAATGCTGGGCACCAAGTTCCCCATCGACCAGCGCTGACTGGATAAAAATCTGTCGTGCTTCCTCCGGATTAACAGGGCCGTAATTTATCCGCCGGCCTGCCACAATGACCAGACCGAAAAGGGTAACCCTCTCCAGGGCAACTACCTGCCCCCGGCGCTTTTCCCAGTGGGGTTCCGAATAACTCGAGCGACATAACTGACCCGCCAGAGATTCGATCCACTCTGGCTTAATTGTCGCGACAACGCGGGCAAACAGCTTGCTTGTTTCGATCAGTTCAGCAGCCATAACCCATTGACCGCCACGATTAAACTGAGCAGACCCCGGGAAAACCATCAACTCTTTCCCCTGACCTCCCTGATAGATATTTTTCTCTTTTTTGAGACCTATATTGCGGAGGTTCCCTGCGAGTATGGACTGGTGAATAGCATCATAGCCACCTTTATATTCCTCTCCTGCAATTTCCTGATTTTTCACATCTGGGTCTTTTGGTTTTCTGCCCTTTTTTTCTTCTTTTTTATTCCGGCACGATGATTTCAAAAAAGGATGCTGGCCTTCGCTTTTCTTTCCCCGACCTTGTCCTGCAAGAACTCCCCAGATCTGCTTATGAATATCAAGCCATTCACGCATTCTCTGATAGGACAGGAAGTGATTTTTACAAAATTTACGGAGCTGGGATTTGCTTTTGGTCTTTTCTATGACGTTATGATACAGGTCCCATAAAAAAATATAACTGAGGAAATCGGAAACCGGTGAAGTGAAACGCTGATGGGCTTCATCTGCTGCTTTGGCAAATTCGGCAGGTCGTACCCTTGGATCCTGAATGCTTAAGGCAGCCGCAATAATAACCACCTCACGGAGACAGTTATTAGTGCTGGCCTCAATAATCATCCTACTGATGCGCGGGTCAAGAGGAAGCTGTGCCATAAGGTGGCCGCGATCCGTCATTTTCCTGCTTCCGGTGAGGGCACCAAGTTCCTGGAGAAGACTGTAGCCGTCACGTATCGCCCGTGAAGAAGGCGGATCAATAAAGGGAAATTTTTCTGGTCTGCCCAGTTTGAGGTCAATCATCCGCAAAATAACATCAGCCAGGTTGGAACGAACAATTTCCGGAGGGGTAAATTCCGTGCGGTTGATATAATTTTCTTCGGAGTAGAGCCGGACACATACGCCGGGGCCAACACGTCCACAGCGCCCTGCCCGCTGGTCACAACTGGCTCTTGAAACGGCAGTAACAGGAAGTTTTGTGGTTCTCGCCCTTACATTGTATGAAGAGATCCTGGCAAATCCGGTATCAACAACATAGCGTATCCCGGGGACGGTAAGAGATGTTTCAGCCACATTGGTCGCGACAATAATTTTCTGCTGTTTACTCGACCGAAAAACCTGGTTCTGCTCTGATCCGGACAAACGACCGAACAGTGGCAGGACAAGGGGGGGAGGCTGATGTCCTGATTTCCTGCCGGAACCAGTACGAAATCCGTTTGAAAGCAGGTCAACTGTTTCACGGATATCGCGCTCGGTGGGCATGAAAACAAGTATGTCTCCGGGAGCATCATGGGCGCAAATATCAAATACACTGTCTACAGCCCTTTCCACATACGTTCCCTCCTGGTCATCCACCTCCTCCTGATAGCGGATCTCCACGGGATACGTTCGCCCTGAAACTTCAATTATTGGAGCATTATCAAAACACCTGGAGAATTTTTCCGTATCAATAGTGGCAGAGGTGACAATGATTTTAAGATCCTTTCGCCTGGACTGAATCCGTTTCAGGATACCAAGGAGAAAATCAATATTCAGACTTCGCTCATGGGCCTCATCAATAATGATCGTATCATAAGAGGAAAGGAGATGGTCACTGCGTGCCTCGGCAAGGAGAATTCCATCTGTCATGAATTTAATACGCGTATCCGGACCAGTCTGATCACTGAACCGGATTTTATAACCGGCAAGAGAACCAAGAGTGCCCAATTCCTCACTTACCCGGGATGCTACAGAAGTCGCGGCGATACGTCTTGGCTGAGTGCAGCCAATACGTTTCTTCTGACCTCGTCCCGCTTCCAGACAGATTTTGGGCAGTTGTGTGGTTTTTCCAGAACCGGTGTCTCCAGCAACAACTATTACAGGATGCTGGATTATGGCTTCGAGAATACGCTGTCGTTCAGCAACAACAGGAAGATGTGATGGATAGCTGTCCAGGATTTTTTGCAGAACGGTCATAAACAGAGAGCTTTTATATTACGATAGGATAGATTAGTCTAAACAACAGGAAATCATTGATGAATAAGCTCTATTTTACCCCACTAGAGCAAAAATTGCTAAATAGAACCAATGTGTAATTGACATGAGTGGTATCTAATTGGTAATTTAATACTAACAACGTAAAGAAACCATTTGGTTCTTACTCCATTTTAATTTTAATATGACGCACAAGGATATTTATGAAGATTGGTCGTAATGATCCCTGTCCCTGCGGCAGTGGCATAAAGTACAAAAAATGCTGTCATGGCAAAGCACAGTTTCAACCTGCACCGGCAGAACAGCAACAGGCAATCACCCTCTCCACTGAAATAGAAAAGGTTCAGGCAGCTGCCGTTGCCAAGGAAAAATATATTAAGAATTTAGGAGTCTTTGTCTTTTTTGCAACAGAGCAGGGAGATGGCTGGCTTCTGGAAATCAGTGAGATGGATGCAGTCCAGGTTGCTACAAACGGTGAAAAAATCGACATTGACCTTGACGAAAATCCAGAGACGATCGAGATCAACTGGAGCCATCGCTTCTCCGTCAAGAACAAGCAGTTTACCACCGTTGCATATCGTGACGATGCCAAGCAGGTCTGGGAGAATTACCCTACCCATTCAATTTTTGCGGCAATCCAGAGGGTTCGTAAAAAATTTCCCAAAGAGCTGCTGTCAAGCATTCACATAGACGAAGACCAGGGAACGATTGCCCAAGCCGCAGAATAAAATATTTATCAGATTCCTTCCAATGCTGGCCGTAATGGCCAGCATTTTTTTACTGTCACATACCTCTGGAAACAATCTGCCATCTATCACGAACGGCCTGGATAAAGTATGCCATGCTATTGCATATGGCGCCTTAACCCTGAGCTGTCTTTTTGCTGTTCATCCCTGGTTCCGCAACCGCTCTTTTCTGGAACTGGCAATGGCGGCAATCGCCTTCTCCCTTCTTTTTGGCCTAAGTGATGAGTTTCATCAGACCTTTATCGCCCATCGATCAGCCGACTGGCGCGATCTGGTCGCTGACGTCAGCGGATCAGTTGCCGCTGTCCTTGTCTGGTGGCGATGGGGAAAAAGAATTGGCGCCATGACCCTCTTCACCTCCCTGCTCCTGAAAAGATAATTGACGACCATCCTTTCCTGCTGAATCAACTCCGTCAAACTGCTCCAGATAGAGACTTGCCTGACATCCGCACTGCAGCGGAAAAAGGAAATACTGCAATATGACCAGCGGTGGAATAAGAGCCGCAAGTGTGTTGACAATCATAATCGGAATTACTGCGATCAGTATTATAAACACAAAGTGCATGAAGAAACCCTTTTCAGCTACCTTCATTTTACTTTCTGCCATTGCATCAGCCAGGGATATTCTCTTGTCTACTATGAGAAAGAGAACATACATCCACCAGACTGTCATCAGCACTCCAGGGATAATAAAGAGAAAATAACCAAGAAGAATGAGCAGAAACAGAAAGAAAACAGGAAAGAGCTCGCCGAATCGCTGCATACCGCAGAAAATATCATTAAACCTCGGCCTTTCTCCTGTCCGAAGATAATTGAGCATGAGCAGGAGATACCCACCCATCAGAGGTCCCATCAAAATTCCAAGACTCAGAGATGAAAGAAACTGAATAAGAACTCCACCGATAACAAAGACAACAAACTCATCCTTGAGCATTGTACACATATTTTCCAGATGTTTCTGGAAATCCATAATTCACACCTCAAAAAAAACTGGACATCCCGTTCAAGACATCCTATATTGTTAAGCAAATCATTAAATATTAAAATACTTCCCGATCACCATACTTTCGTAAAGGAGGACAACAATGCCAATCTACGAATTCCGCTGTCAAGACTGCAGTAAGCTCTTCGAGTCAATACTCACATCCAGTTCCAATGCCGCACTGGCAGAGGTAACATGCCCTGAATGCAGCAGTAAAAAAGTGAAAAAAACCATCTCGGCTTCCAGCTACCGCCTGTCCTCAGGATCTTCAAACATCCCAAGCGGCGCACTCAGCGGCTGCTCAACCCGCTCAGGTTTTTCCTGAGCTTAATTGACACCGGGCTGGTTCAGCCTGGAACATTGAAAAAAGATTAAAACATAAAAATATCTCACAGAGCTCTCAGAGTCTCAGAGAAAAAAACTCTGTGAACTCTGTGTCTCTGTGAGATATTTCCAGACAACACGACTACTGCAAATTGCCACCATAATTAAATAGAGAAGGCTGCTTGACCTGCTTGCCTCGACCCTGAATCTGAGTATACAGGTTGGAAAGCTCTTTCATCCCGTAATGACTCCCTGTTATGTCAATAACAACATAATCGAGATCAGACAGTGGCTGTTCAGAAAGAAAAGATAGAAGAGAAAAAGGTCTTTCCGGCAGGACAAGGGTTTGTCCCCATCTCTTCTGCAGTTCAAATTTTTCTCCCCGCGGACTGATAAATGTCTGCCCATAACGAAAAAAATCAGGTGTCTGCCTGGCTGTAAAGAGTGGAGGCCTTCCAAAAACTGTTATTCCTGCCTTTATTCCTTTTTTATTCCGTGTAATTTGAGCCATGCTTTTCTTATCTGACTCTATAGATATCTGGCCCCATTGCACGCCAACATGTTTGAGATAATCAAAAGCAGAACTGTTCAGAATATTAAGAGTATAATCTCCGCTAACTGACACGGAACTTCGCCCCCGCCCCTTCCCTTCCGCTCCATGTCTGCCTCCTGCCAATGAAAACAGACTCAGCTGACTGATATGGCCGATCTGCCATGAACGAAAACCTTTGCCCTGCAGCGCAATAACGGCCTCCCGGTAAAATTGCAGCATATCTTCGAGTATTATGGGAGGAAGAACCCAGACCAGGCTTGAGTAGAGATGCCTTGCCGGCTTTTTAATCCGCATGATCTGGTTATATGTTTTCTCATCCAAAAGCAGCAGCTTTCGATCAACATTAAATGGCAGGCGCAATAAGCAAACGCGTAAATCGTCAGTTTTCAACCAGATAGACGGGATTTTTTTTTCACTCACTTTCCCTTTTCTTTTTCCGGCTGGAGGAGAGATCCTGTTTTCAGGAACAAATTGAAGACCAAGCTGGGCTGTGATCTTTGAAATTCTCTTGTCAGTTAAGGCCTGTTTTACCTGTTTTTGAAAACGGCTTGGATTAATAGAATGCTGGCATTCATCCTTCCGTCCTTGTCTGACATCAACCTTGTAGAGACTATCACCGGGCATGGCTTCAATTTTAGAAAGAAGAAAGCTTACCTCTTCCCCTGGTTGTCCCTGGTCAAGACTCTTCTTTCTGCTCAATATACTCTGAAGGGTAAATGAATGACGATCCCCACTCTTTTCCTGATGCAGTCGTATGCGATCCCCGGGCTGAACAGAGCCCCGAAGAACCAGTGTCACCGTATCGCCTTGCAACTTCTTTATTTTCCCAAGAAAGACGCCGATATTCCCGGAATGTTCCGGCGAGAGAACGCCATCTGACTGCGCATTGACGAAATATCCGGATGTTGTCTTTCGCCCCATGGCCTGACCAAGAATACTTCTGGCTTCAGGCAGGACATCCTGGTACTGATCACCTGCGTCAATGACCATCCGATAGGCCTTGACAACAGCACCCACATAACTGGCGCTGCGCATCCTGCCTTCAATTTTGACTGATGTAATTCCAGCTTTTCGTATAGCAGGAATCAGATCAAGGGCCTCCAGATCATTCATTGAAAAAAGATATCCGGCTCCAGGTCCCTTCCCTTTTCCCCGCCACGTATATCGACGTCTGCAAGGCTGAACACACCTGCCCCTCAATCCGCTTTTACCTCCCTGAAAGCTGCTGAACAGACAGAGACCGGAGTAGCTGAAACAAAGGGCTCCATGGACAAAGACTTCCAGCTCCACATCACATTTGGTATGCATTATCTGGATTTCTGCAAGTGTCATTTCCCGGGCCAGAACAACCCTTTTAAAACCCATATCCTTGAAATGACTTACCGCCTGGGAATTATGGGCAGCCATCAGGGTACTGGCATGTACGGGAAGTTCGGGGAAATATTTTTTCACGAGAAAATAAAGGCCAAGATCCTGTATAATCAGAGCATCAGGCCGGAGGGAAGACAGCACGGTCAACAATTCTATCACCTGGTGAATCTCTTCCTCCTTTACCAGGCTGTTCATGGCAAGATAGACTTTGACGCCCTGTTTATGACCATAATCGATCATTGCAGCCACTTCTTCATAGGAAAAGTTTCTGGCAAGAGCACGGGCATTCACCGCAGGAGCGCCAATATATATGGCATCTGCCCCCTGCTCCACTGCTGTTGCAAAAACATCAATGGTGCCGGCTGGCGCCAGAAGTTCCAGTTTCCTGGTTAAAATAGTATTGTCACTCATAGGTGTTCCGAAGACCAAAAAACCTTTTACAGGCTTTTAATTTTGACTAGATGCTTTAGGAAGAGGCAAGATAATATAGAAATTATTTCCTGCTGCGGTAGCTTCATATCCTACTTGCCCGCCA
>JACKQG010005379.1_pt1 | contig 14153 bp, 10 predicted proteins | sample 8237621 | NCBI WGS metagenome assembly JACKQG01 (sample SAMN15677084, study PRJNA649215) | marine metagenome | biome: marine; feature: Black Sea; material: saline water; isolation source: suspended particulate matter (SPM) from the Black Sea western gyre | collected 2013-06-09/2013-06-10 | depth...
GAGGGTGGAAGGACCGTTGGCGCAGGCGTTATTAGCGAGATTATCGAGTAGGAGAACTTGAGAGAATGCGTGATATTGTCACATTAGCCTGTGAGCGGTGTAAGAACAGGAACTATACGACCACAAAGAACAAACGGAAGACACCGGATAAGCTGGGATTCAAGAAATACTGTCATTTTTGCATGACCCACACACTCCACAAGGAAACAAAATAGTTTGCGTGAATGAATGCAGGCCAGTAGCTCTAACGGCTAGAGCACCGGACTCCAAATCCGGGTGATGGGGGTTCGAATCCCTCCTGGCCTGCCATTTTTGTTGTGGGGGCTCTGGGGTTTTTACTAAATTTACGATGTGGGTTGGGGTAGTTAATTTTTGGCCGATAAGCCCAAAACACTTTAAATGCCGGAATTTGATTTTCAGATGAAAAAACAGAACCAGAAAACCAAAAGCAAAAAAGGAACCAAAAGCAAAAAAAGTGCCCCCACGAGAAAAAGGGAGTCTGTGAGCGCAAAATCAAAACTGCCCCAGGAAAAGGAAAAACAGCCGGTGACGGAAAAGGCTCCACGGGCAATACAGAAAACGCCAAGGAAAACAGGAGAGGCTGAGATTGGCTCCATATCAAGGATTGGGAGTAAGGTAGGACAGTTCTTGAGAGAGGCAAAGATGGAGTTAAAAAAAGTCAAATGGCCTACTCGAAAAGAACTGCTGGCATCTACGGCAGTTGTAATCGTCCTTACACTCTTGGTTGCATTTTTTCTTGGTTTGGTTGACTTTGGCCTAATAAAAATCATTAAAAACGTTGTTGGATAAGGTGTTCGTGTGGAACTGAAATGGTACATCGTTCATGCCTATTCCGGTTTTGAGGATAAGGTGAAAAAGAACTTAGAGGAGCGGATCGAAGCACTTGGACAGAAGGAATACTTCGGTAAGGTCCTTGTTCCCACTGAACAGGTAATTGAGCTTAGAAAGGGGCAAAAAAAGACCTCTTCCAGAAAATTCTATCCGGGGTACATATTGGTTCAGATGGTGCTGAATAAGGAGACCTGGCATACCGTAAAAGACACCGCAAAGGTTACCGGATTTGTGGGAGGGGAGGTCAATCCTACGCCAATTTCTGACCAGGAGGCCGAACAGATTGTCCGTCAAATGGAAGAGGGGGTGAGCAGACCTAAACCACGGTACAGTTTTGAGGAGGGAGACGAAGTTAGGGTAATAGACGGTCCTTTCACCAATTTCCAGGGGGTTGTTGAGGAAATGAAGCCCGATAAAGAGAAGTTGAGACTCCTTATCAACATATTCGGACGTCCAACACCTGTGGAGTTAGATTTTATTCAGGTCAGCAAGATTTAAATGCGATTCATCGAGACACTGTTTTAGAAGGATTAAAAGAGGTTTGACATGGCGAAAAAGATAATAGGATCCGTAAAACTTCAGGTAAAGGGAGGGCAAGCCAATCCTTCCCCCCCCATAGGGCCTGCACTGGGGCAGCATGGAGTGAATATCGCAGAGTTTTGCAAGGCATTCAATGCAAGGACACAGGATCAGATGGGTACGGTTATACCTGTAATTATAACGATATATGCCGACAGGTCTTTCTCGTTTATAACCAAGACCCCCCCGGCCGCGGTGCTCTTAAAGCAGACCGCCAAGATTGCAAAGGGTTCAGCCGAGCCGAATCGGGAAAAGGTAGGGACTGTCACGCGAAAACAAATCGAGGAGATTGCCAAGATCAAGCTAGAAGACTTGAATGCAATCGATTTAAATGGTGCGGTTAGGATTATTGAGGGTACAGCAAGAAGTATGGGTATTACAGTGACCTAATTTCGACGAAGAAGGAAAAATAGACATGGCCAGCAAAGGCAAAAAATATAGAGAGAATGCCCAGAAAGTTAACAGCCTGAACAGATATACCTTTGAAGAGGCGATCCGGTTAGCGCTTGATTGTGCTTTTGCGAAATTTGATGAAAGCATGGAACTGGCGGTAAGATTGGGGGTGGACCCCAGACATGCCGACCAAATGGTCAGAGGTACTGTCGTCCTGCCAAACGGCTTGGGGAAGAAGGTCAGTGTTGCCGTTTTTGCAAAAGGTGAGAAGGAAAAAGAGGCACTTGACGCTGGGGCGGACTATGCAGGTTCAGATGAACTTGTGGAGAGAGTAAAGAAAGGATGGATAGAGTTTGATAAAACCATCGCAACACCGGACATGATGGGTTCCGTGGGAACACTGGGACGGATTTTGGGCCCGAGAGGTATGATGCCGAATGCCAAGTTAGGAACCGTTACATTTGATGTGGCAAAGGCCGTGAGAGAGATTAAGGCCGGAAAGATCGATTTCAAGGTTGAAAAAGCAGGCATTGTACATGCTTCTGTCGGGAAGGTTTCTTTCGGTGTTGAAAAACTTATGGAGAATATTGGTGCTTTCATCGAAACCCTTCAGAGATTGAAACCACCTGCGAGCAAGGGGACTTATTTCAGAGCGATAGCTCTCTCCTCAACAATGGGGCCAGGGATAAAGATAGACCCCATCTATATAAAGGATCTCTTAACCCGGTAAACGCAGTTATTGCCAATCCAAACACATAACACCTGACAATTTAGCTGAAATCACGCCGTGATATTGCGAGACGGCGTTATTGAAAGCCACGAAATTGCCGCGCTGCACAAAGTAATTTTCGTCAACAAATAACTACTTCAGGCAACCGCTTTGGGGCACTGGTTGAATAAGTAGATGGGTAGAGACCTTTGAAAAATGCTCAATTTTGGTCAAGATCAAGGAAGGCGAGAATTTCAACCACAGGAATATATTGAATATTTCGAGGATTGAAATTTGAGCCTGACCCCAGTACCATCTTCCGGAGCTACGGGGCAGGCGCCGAGATTGGCCAAAAGGGGGCGTTTTGCAAAGGTCTCGGGTAGAGAAAGATTCAGGGTTTTTTATATCTGGATCCTTTTCGGTCAAAGACAGTAGGCGCCCTGAGGACCAGAGAGATGCTTTCCTCTTAATGGTCAACGGGCTTAATCATGCAGGCCTGCCGAGACTAATTTTATGGAAGAATTGCGCCTACTCCTTTGTCTTTGACGATTTATTGGTCGTTCAGAGAGGAGGTGAATATGGATAAAGACGAAAAAGTCAAGTTTATTGACAATCTTCACGGCCGGCTTGAAAAGGCACAGGGGGTGTTCCTTGTGGATTATCAAGGCCTCAACGTTGGAGAGCTAAATCAGCTTAGGGGTGAGCTCAGGAAGACGCATGCTGAATTTGAGGTCGTAAAAAACAGGCTTCTAAAACTGGCAAGCCACGAGACTCAAACCGAAGCGATCATAGATCAAATGCAAGGCCCTTCGGCTATAGCACTGAGCTATGACGATGTGATCGGCCCTGCAAAGGCCTTGGTTGACTTTGCAAAAAAGTTTAAAAAACTGAAGATCAAAATCGGCCAGGTATCCGGGAAGAAAATCGACGCGGAAAGCATTAAACAGTTAGCCAGCTTACCGGGCAGAGATGTGCTGCTGGCGCAGGCCCTATCTGTTATGCAGGCTGTGCCGACATCTTTCGTAAGGGTGTTGAGCGGGGTATTGGCCAAACTAATGAATATTTTAAAGGCTATTGAAGATCAAAAAGAAAAGTCGCAGTAATTACAAATATGCGGAGGTGAAAAGATAAGTATGGCAGCGAATATCAGCAAAGAAGATGTTATTGATTTTATATCAAATATGACGGTCCTTGAGCTTTCAGAGTTCGTCAAGGAACTGGAAAACAAATTTGGCGTGAGCGCAGCGGCACCAGTTGCTGTTGCTGCTGCGCCGGCCGGAGAGGCCCAGGAAGAGGCCGCTGAGCAAACCGAGTTTGATGTGATACTGACTGCTGTCGGTGACAAGAAGATTCAGGTCATCAAGGTTGTTCGCGCAATCACTGGTTTGGGTCTCAAAGAGGCAAAGGGGGTCGTCGATGGTGTGCCCGGAGCGGTGAAGGAAGGCATCCCCAAGGATGAAGCTGAAGGCATAAAACTACAACTTGAAGAGGCTGGCGCTACTGTAGAGATCAAATAGGACCACCAGCGGCGGGAGCCCCGTGTTACGGGGAAGGGACCGCCGTTACTCTGTTTGACTATTTTCGATTGCGGTACCTGTTTTCCTTGGTCTTCAATCGTTAATGGTCACTCATCAACATTCAATCAGAAGGAGATACCATGTTAGGAACTGATGGTGTCAAAAGACGCATACGAAGAAGTTTCGGGAAGATAGATAAAATCATGGAAACCCCGAACCTGATTGACATGCAGAAGAGCTCTTACGAACGATTTTTGCAAAAGGATGTGCCGCCAGAGAATCGTGAGGAGGTTGGACTTCAGGGGGCCTACAGAGGTGTTTTCCCCATCCATGATTTTGCCGGCACCTCTTCTCTTGAGTTTGTCAAATATAAATTTCAAGACGTCAAACATAGTGAAGAAGATTGCCTGAACAAAGGGATGACCTATGAAGCTCCCCTCAGGCTAACTGTGCGATTGGTCGTGTTTGATACGGATACTGCCAGTGATAGAAAAAGTATCAGGGATATCAAAGAGCAGGAAATCTATTTCGGCACCCTCCCTATGATGACTGACCGGGGAACCTTCATCATAAATGGGACCGAACGGGCTGTTGTAAGCCAGCTCCACCGATCTCCAGGGGCGTTTTTTGACCATGACAAGGGGAAAACCCATTCCAGTGGAAAGCTCCTTTATTCCGCCCGGATCATCCCCCTGAGAGGATCATGGCTTGACTTTGAGTTTGATCCCAAGGATTTCTTATATGTTCGTATTGACAGGAGGAGAAAGTTCCCGGTCACCATACTGCTCAAGGCACTCGGGTATTCAGCCAGGGAGATCTTGGGGTATTTCTATGAAACTGAGATGGTTTGTTTTGACGAGGAAGGCGCCTGGCGGGAGTCTGATCCGGAGAATTTAATCCAGGAAAAGGCCTCAAAAGATATTGTTGACCCTCGGACCGGTGAAGTTTTGGCCAAGCAGGGGGTGAAATTCAACAGACGCCTGCTTAAAACCCTTCAATCTGAAGACATGGCCCGCCCGCGTCTTCCACTGCGCAGGCATGTGCCCATTGAGTTGAAAGAGGGGGAAGAACTGGTTATTGAAAGTGACGTCCTGGACCCTGAAACAGGAGAGGTCCTCATTGCCCAGGGTACACTTCTCACCAGTGAAGTATGTGAGCTTATTAATAAAAAAGGGATCCCTGAGATAAGATGCATTGACTCAAAACGGGTCCGTATCCCCGTTGATGTCAAGGATATTGAAGGTCGTGTGGTTATAGATGACGTGGTTGACCCGGAGACAGGTGAGGTAATAGTTGAGGGAAATCAGTCTCTAACTCCCGAGAAGCTTAGTGTCATAAGGAAAAAGGGGATCTCCCAGTTGGAATGCCTCGTTTTAGTCGGCCAGGGAGTGAGTCCCAGCATCAGCAAGACCTTGGATTTAGACAGGATAATTGCCCCGGATGAAGCGGTGCTGGATATCTACCGAAAAATGCGACCCAGCAGCCCTCCCACCCCGCAAGTGGCAGAGGGTTTTTTTGACAAGCTTTTTTTCAACTTAGACACTTATGACCTTTCCACGGTCGGGCGGCTGAAATTGAATTATCGACTCAACCTTAATGTTCCCCTGGAGCATCGTGCGCTGAGGAAAGAGGATATACTGGCAGTCGTTGAGGAGTTGATCCGGTTGAAAAGCGTCGAGTCAGTAGCGGATGATATTGATAACCTTGGCAACAGACGAGTGAGGGCAGTGGGGGAACTCCTCGGAAATCAGTACCGGATTGGGCTTGTAAGGATGGAAAGGGCTATTAAGGAGAGGATGAGCCTTCAAGAGGTGGAGACGTTGATGCCCCACGACTTGATCAATTCGAAGCCGGTTTCCGCTGTAGTGAAGGAGTTTTTTGGAACAAGTCAGCTTTCTCAATTTATGGACCAGACAAATCCATTGTCTGAGGTCACCCATAAACGGAGGCTGAGCGCCTTAGGCCCCGGGGGCCTGACCCGGGAAAGGGCAGGATTCGAGGTCCGGGACGTTCATCCAACCCATTATGGCAGAATCTGTCCAATCGAGACACCGGAGGGCCCGAATATCGGACTGATTGTTTCCTTGAGCACCTATGCGAGGGTCAATGACTTCGGATTTATTGAAACCCCGTATAGGCATGTACGAGATAACAGAGCGACCAATGAAATTGAATACCTGTCCGCCTTGGATGAAAAGAATTATCCGATTGCCCAGGCCAATGCCCCGTTGGATAGTGAGGGCCGTTTTATACGGGAGGAGGCTGCGGTTCGGATAGCCGGGGAAGCGGACAAAAAGCCGATCCAGGATGTTAAATATATGGATGTGTCTCCGGATCAGCTTGTCAGTATTTCAGCTTCTCTGATCCCTTTTTTGGAACATGATGACGCCAACAGGGCCTTGATGGGATCAAACATGCAGAGGCAGGCGGTACCCCTCCTGAGAGCCAAGGCCCCATTGGTTGGGACCGGTGTGGAAGGAGTCGTTGCACGGGATTCCGGTGTTTCTGTTATCGCCAAAAGGGATGGCGTAGTAGAGGATGTGGACGCCTGCCGGATTGTCATCATGTCGAGCGGGACGGCGGATTCTGATGAACCGGAAGTAGAGATATACAAGCTAATCAAATTCAAGAAATCTAACCAGAACAGTTGCTACACCCAGAAACCGATTGTGAAAAAGGGGGATGTGGTAAAGAAGGGGCAGGTTATCGCTGATGGGCCTGCCACTGAATTAGGGGAATTGGCTTTAGGCCGTAACGTTATGGTCGCGTTTATGTCATGGGGTGGATATAACTTTGAGGATTCCATCCTTATCAGCGAAAGGGTGGTAAAGGAAGATATCTATACCTCGATCCATGTCGAAGCATTTGAAGTAGTCTCCAGAGATACCAAATTAGGGAAGGAAGAGATCACCAGGGACATCCCCAATGTGGGCGAAGATGCATTAAAGAACCTGGATGAGAGCGGAATCATAAAAATTGGAGCTGAAATTGAGCCGGGCGATATTTTAGTTGGGAAGATAACCCCAAAGGGTGAAACCCAGCTGTCTCCAGAAGAAAAGCTCTTGAGGGCCATATTCGGAGATAAAGCGGGAGATGTCAAGGATACATCCATGAAAGTTCCCCCCGGTGTCAACGGCATTGTAATCGATGCCAAGGTGTTTTCGAGAGGTGGCGTTGAAAAAGATGAGCGTAGCCTCGCCATTGAAGCCGAGGAGACGATGCGGCTCAGGAAGGACGTGGAGGACGAGGTAGATCTAATTGTGAGAAGCGCAAAGGAAAATCTAATGGGGATCCTTGCGGGAAAACATCTGAAGACGGATTTGCGTGATAAGAAGAAAGGAGACACTCTCGTTCGCGCAAAGAAGATGATAAAGCCAGAGGATATTGAACGACTTCCGGTAGAGATATGGGCGGGAGCTGATCTCAAGGCATCAATGGACGTTATTGAGAAGGTGGAAGCTACAGTTGAGAATTGCGCTTCTAAAGTGGCACATATTACCGAGCTTTGCGAGGAAAAAATAGAAGACTTTGGCCTTGGCGATGAGTTGGCGCCCGGTGTTATAAAAATGGTCAAGGTCTTCGTGGCGGTAAAACGAAAGCTTTCTGTGGGGGACAAAATGGCCGGTCGGCACGGTAACAAGGGTGTTCTGTCAAGAATTCTTCCGATCGAAGACATGCCCTATTTTGCAGATGGAACCCCCGTAGATATAGTATTGAACCCATTAGGTGTGCCGTCAAGGATGAACGTGGGACAGGTCCTGGAAACTCATTTAGGATGGGCCTCCTACGAGTTGGGCCGGCAGATTGGAAAGCTCATTGACAGCGTGAAAAGAAGTGGGGAGCTGAAGGCTAAGCTGAAAAGATTATTCACCAAGAAAGAGTACGAGGCCTTTGTTCAGAATAAATCTGATGAGGAGTTGTTGAGGGAAGCGAGATTGATGGCAGATGGACTTCCGGTGGCGACCCCTGTCTTTGATGGGGCAGATGAGGAAGAGATAAAGGCTTTTCTTAGAGAGGCCGGATTGCCGATAACGGGTCAAACGACGCTTTATGATGGCCGCACAGGAGAGCCCTTTGATCAGCAAATCACCGTTGGCATGATATATATCTTGAAACTTCATCATCTGGTGGACGATAAACTTCATGCACGTTCTATCGGACCGTATTCTCTTGTAACCCAGCAGCCCTTAGGCGGGAAGGCCCAGTTCGGTGGTCAGAGATTGGGCGAGATGGAGGTTTGGGCCATGGAGGCATACGGGGCTGCATATACCCTTCAGGAGTTCTTAACAGTCAAGTCGGATGATGTGGCGGGCAGAACCCGGATGTATGAAAGGATCGTGAAGGGGAATAATACCCTTGAGTCCGGTCTTCCGGAGTCTTTCAAAGTGCTGATGAAAGAGCTGCAGGCCCTCGGCCTTGAAATCGAACTTTTTGAGGACAGCCAGATATAGGGCTTGAATAACGAATATTGATTATTGATTTTGGACCGGCACCACCCGGTAATGGTCGATTATCAAACCGAAATCCAAAAGGGAGAAGGCGATGGAAGAATTATACAACTTTTTTGAAAAGCCGAAAGATCCGTCCAGCTTTAACGCCGTTAGAATATCTTTAGCGTCGCCAACGAAGATCTTGGAGTGGTCCTTCGGTGAAGTCAAGAAGCCTGAGACCATCAATTACAGGACCTTCAAGCCAGAACGGGACGGTCTCTTCTGCTCAAAAATATTCGGGCCGATCAAGGATTTTGAATGTAACTGTGGCAAATACAAGAGGATGAAGCACAGGGGCATTGTGTGTGAAAAATGCGGTGTGGAGGTAATCCAAAGCAAGGTTCGCCGGGAACGGATGGGTCATATAACCCTTGCTGCTCCTGTCGCCCATATCTGGTTCTTAAAAGCACTTCCCTCTAAAGTGGGCAATCTTTTAGATATGACCTTGAAGGATCTGGAAAGGGTTCTTTACTTTGAAGCCCATGTTGTTATCGATCCAAAGGATACTCCCCTTGCAAAAGGCACAATACTGACGGATGAACAGTTGCAGCAGGCCAAAGAGGACTATGGTGACCGGTTTTTGGCGGGTATCGGGGCCGAAGCGATTCAAACGATGCTGAAGAATTTGAATTTGGACGAGCTTTCCGAAGGCTTGAGACTCGACATGTCCACGACCAAGTCAGAGGCAAAAAGGAAAAAATTGACAAAGCGGCTCAAGATTCTTGACGCATTCAGAGAGTCAAAAAACCGGCCGGAGTGGACAATCCTGAATGTGATTCCCGTCTTGCCTCCAGATCTCAGGCCTCTTGTTCCCCTCGATGGGGGAAGATTTGCCACCTCTGATCTGAATGACCTCTACCGGCGGGTAATAAACCGTAATAACAGGCTCAAGAGACTTCTGGAATTGAATGCACCTGATATTATCGTAAGAAACGAGAAAAGGATGCTCCAGGAGGCGGTTGACGTCCTGTTCGACAACGGGAGAAGAGGGAAAGTCGTTACAGGCGCAAATAAGAGGCCTTTCAAATCTTTGAGCGATATGTTGAAAGGGAAACAGGGGAGATTCAGGCAGAATTTGCTTGGCAAACGGGTCGACTACTCGGGCCGCTCGGTTATTGTTGTCGGACCGGATCTTCGTCTGCATCAATGCGGCCTTCCCAAGAAGATGGCCTTAGAGTTATTTAAGCCCTTCATCTATCACAAACTGGATGAAAAGGGATTGGTCACCACCATTAAAAGCGCAAAAAAGATGGTAGAGAGAGAGACACCTGAGGTCTGGGATGCGCTGGATGAGGTGGTGAGGGAATATTGTGTTTTGCTAAACAGGGCCCCTACGCTTCACCGGTTGGGTATGCAGGCCTTTGAGCCGATCCTGATTGAGGGAAAGGCGATTCAACTCCACCCTCTTGTATGTACCGCCTTTAACGCTGATTTTGACGGCGACCAGATGGCCGTCCATATCCCGCTTTCTCTTGAGGCCCAAATAGAGGCCAGGGTCCTGATGATGTCCACAAATAATATTTTGTCCCCGGCCAACGGTGAGCCTATCATTGTGCCGAGTCAGGATATTGTATTGGGCATATATTACATGACACGGGAAAAACCGTTTTCAAAAGGTGAGGGGAAGGTTTTTTCAAGCCCCCAGGAAGTAAGGGTCGCTTACGATGCAGGAGAATTGGATTTGCACGCCTCCATCAGGGTGAGGATTGACGGAAAACTTTACACAACCACTACCGGTCGTGTCATTCTCTATGAGATCATCCCCGAAAAGACGCTTCCCTTCGACTTGGTGAACAAAGTGATGACCAAAAAGGAGCTCAGGCTCTTGATTAATGAGTCTCACCGGAATGTGGGGATCAAATCCACGGTTATCTTGGGGGACAGGCTGAAGGATATCGGATACAAATATGCCACCCTGTCGGGCATATCCATATCGATGAAGGATATGGTGATTCCCTCGGAAAAGGGAAGGATTATCCAAGAGGCTGAAGAAGAGGTGAAAAGAATCGAAGCTCAATATATAGACGGTTTGATTACCAATGGGGAGAAATACAATAAGGTCGTTGATATCTGGGCGAAATCAACAGAGACTGTTGCGTCCGAGATGATGAAGGAGATGGCCGTAGAAGTGGTTGAAGGCCCCAAAAAGGAAAAGACAAAGGTTGGCGGGTTTAACCCGGTCTATATGATGTCTGACTCGGGCGCAAGGGGAAGCAAAGACCAGATGAGGCAGTTGGCAGGGATGAGAGGGTTGATGGCGAAACCTTCCGGGGAGATCATCGAAACACCCATTACCTCGAATTTTAGGGAAGGTCTGACTGTGTTGCAGTATTTTATATCCACCCATGGGGCGCGAAAGGGTTTGGCTGATACCGCCCTAAAGACAGCCAATTCCGGTTACCTGACCCGCAGACTTGTGGATGTGTCGCAGGAGGCAATTATTTCCGAGGAAGATTGCGGCACCATGGATGGCATCTGGGTGGAGGCCCTGGTTGAAGGGGGCGAAATTCTCCAGAGGGTGGGAGAACGGATACTTGGCCGGGTGGCCCTTGAAGATATCTATGATCCGGTGACAGGAGAGATCTTGATCATGGCCAACGAGGAGATAGATGAGAATGAGGTTAAGAAGATAGAAGATGCCGGGATAGAGAGGGTAAGAATAAGGTCAGTCCTGAGCTGTGAGGCAAAATTAGGTGTCTGTCGGGCCTGTTATGGTAGAGATCTGGCTCACGGTCACCAAGTCAATTTGGGCGAGGCCGTTGGGGTCATCGCCGCGCAGTCGATTGGCGAGCCAGGAACACAGCTAACCATGAGGACGTTTCACATTGGTGGTACAGCGAGTAAACGTGTGGAGCAGTCCACTATCCAACCCAGAAACGAGGGCGAAGTGAAGTTCGTTGGCCTCAAAACAGTTGAGAATAAAGATGGCAACCTTGTGGCCATGAACCGAAACGGTGAAGTTGCCATCCTGGGGAAGGGTAAGAGAGAGGTGGAGCGATATCCGATCATATACGGGGCCACTCTGAAGGTGCGAAACGGTCAAAAGATCAAGCCGTCCCAGGTATTGGCAGAATGGGATCCTTTTACCATACCGATAATGACGGAAGTCCCGGGCGTTGTCAAATTTGGTGATGTTATAGAAGGCCGTACAATGCAGGAAAAACGGGACATGGTAACTGGCAAAATCAGCCGTGTAATCGTTGAGTCCCGTGATCGTGATATGGATGTCAGGCCCCGGCTTTCCATCAAAGACAGCAGCGGAAAGACGGCCGGACTGCCGGGAAGCAAAAAGGCCAAGGCTCGCTACTATTTCCCTGTGGGCGCTATCATTATGGTGAACGAGGGGGATCAGGTAGGCCCCGGCGCGGTTTTGGGAAAAATCCCCAGAGAAACCACCAAGACAAAGGATATTACAGGCGGGTTGCCACGGGTCGCCGAGCTATTTGAAGTAAGAAAGCCGAAGGAGACCGCCATAATTACCGAGATAGATGGTGTCGTTTCATTTGGAAAATATACCAAGGGTAAACGAAAAATGACGATTACTCCCGATGTAGGCGACCCCGTTAATTATCTTGTTCCGAGAGGAAAGCACGTAAGTGTTCTGGACGGAGATTATGTGAGAGCTGGGGAAGCGCTGATGGATGGTTCTGCTGATCCCCATGACATCTTGAAAATCAGGGGACTGAAGGAGTTGGCAAAATATTTGGTTGATGAGGTACAGGAGGTCTACCGGCTCCAGGGCGTAAGGATAAATGACAAGCATATCGAAGTCATTGTACGGCAGATGGTGCGACAGGTGAGCGTGACGGATATTGGTGATTCCGACTTCCTCTTGGGGGACAATCTTGAAAAGTGGCGGTTTGAGGAAGAGAACAAGAAAATTATTGAGAAGGGCGGGAAACCAGCCCTTGCACGGCCCCTTCTTTTAGGCATCACCAAAGCGTCTCTCAATACAGAGAGCTTTATATCTGCGGCATCTTTCCAGGAAACGACGAAGGTCCTGTCCGAGGCGAGCATAGCGGGGAAGGTAGATTTTTTGCGGGGACTTAAGGAAAACGTGATTATGGGGCGCCTGATTCCGGCAGGAACCGGCCTGAAGTCCTACAGGAATGTTGAAATTGGCGTCAGCAGTTAAATTTTCGGTATTAGCAAAAATTGCCTTGACAAGGTGGAGTAAAAGGGATATATAAATAAGTTTTATGCTTTCAGGGGTAAACGCAGCATGTGCAGTACTGATTTAGAGACCTTTGCAAAACGCCCCCTTTTGCCCGATTTCTTCGTCAGGCTCAAATTTTAATCCTCGAAATACTCAATGTATTACTGTGGTTAAAATATTCGCCTTCCTTGAACTCGAACAAAATTGAGCATTTTGCAAAGGTCTCATTTAGTCAGAACTAAGGAGATTGTATGACAACCATCAACCAGCTTATCAGGAAAGGTCGCCGCAGACCAAAAAAGAAGGTCAGTACACGTGCCCTTCAAGGTGCGCCTCAGAAGAGGGGGGTGTGTGTTCGGGTTTATACCTCGACACCCAAGAAACCGAACTCTGCACTGCGAAAGGTGGCAAGGGTAAGACTGACGAACGGGATTGAGGTCACTTCATATATCCCGGGGATGGGTCACAACCTTCAAGAGCATTCGGTTGTCTTAATCAGAGGAGGGCGTGTGAAGGATTTGCCCGGGGTCAGATATCACATCGTCAGGGGCACCATGGATACGACGGGCGTAGATGATCGCCGACAAGGTCGTTCCAAGTATGGTGCCAAAAGGCCAAAGGGCCTTCGGTCACACGGTTCGTAACGTAAGAACGGTGGAAACGAAGCCAGGCCCTATCGGCCTGGATTTTTTACTTCCTGCTTTGGAGAAATTTTATGCCCAGAAAGAGAGTGGTCGTTAAACGAAAGACAACACCGGATCCAGAATATAAGAGCGTGCTTGTCGCTAAATTCATTAACAGCTTGATGAACAAAGGGAAGAAAAGCACAGCCCAATCGATCATATACGGCGCGTTTGACATTATAAAAGAGAAAACGAAGAAGGACCCTTTAGCAGTTTTTCAGTCTGCACTTGAAAATGTAAGGCCCGTTGTCGAGGTAAAATCGAGGCGAGTCGGCGGCTCTACTTACCAGGTGCCGACGGAAGTGAGACCGTCGAGAAGGCAGGCCCTTAGCATACGGTGGATTATCAACTTCTCCAACGGGAGGGGTGAAAAGTCGATGGCAGCCAAATTGGCGGGAGAGCTCATCGATGCCGCCAGTGAGAGAGGCGCCGCTATTAAAAAGAAAGAGGATACTCACAGGATGGCCGAGGCCAATAAGGCATTCGCTCACTATCGTTGGTAAGAGACCTTCGAAAAACATTCAATTTCGCTCAGCCTTTGGGTAGTGTTCATCTCGCTGACAGTGCGAAACGTTTTTCAAAGGCCTCGGTAAACGGCAGTAAGGGGTAGGCAGGGGGTTTTGAAGTTTTTGATGGACCTTGGCGTTTAGCTGTTGTGTAGAATTATCTTAGGAGGGCAAGAGATGGCCAAGAAGAAATTTGAGAGGACGAAGCCGCATTTAAATGTGGGAACGATAGGGCATATAGATCATGGTAAGACGACCTTGACTGCGG
>JACKQG010005380.1_pt1 | contig 14149 bp, 14 predicted proteins | sample 8237621 | NCBI WGS metagenome assembly JACKQG01 (sample SAMN15677084, study PRJNA649215) | marine metagenome | biome: marine; feature: Black Sea; material: saline water; isolation source: suspended particulate matter (SPM) from the Black Sea western gyre | collected 2013-06-09/2013-06-10 | depth...
GGAAAAAGCTGGGGCTCGACCGCCGACAACAGGAAGGACCATCGATAAGGCCCGAACGCACAAAGGGGCCAGTTCGCGTGGCGTCAGCAACACCAAAAGCACTCAGCGCCCCGGTTACCCTGCGAAAACCTGGTTTGTTGAAGGCAAAAGTTTTTGCCATTGGCAGCTCGACAGGTGGTCCCCAGGCATTGTTTGAATTTCTTAAACATCTTAAACCAACGATCAATGTACCGCTGGTCATTACCCAACACATGCCGCCAACCTTTACTGCTATCCTGGCCGAACATATTTCCCGGATGACTGACTGGACATGTTCGGAAGCCAAGAATGGAGATGAGCTGCGCGCTGGTCATATTCTTCTGGCACCGGGTGACTTCCACATGCTTGTCGAGCACAAGGATGGAAAAAATGTTATTGCCATTAACCAGGGGCCGCAGGAAAACTTCTGCCGCCCTGCCGTCGACCCGATGCTCAGAAGCCTAGTGAAAGTGTTTGGCGGGAATGTTTTTACGGCCATCCTGACAGGAATGGGCGCCGATGGCCTAAAGGGAGCGCAGGATGTTGTCAAAGCTGGCGGCACGTTGATTGCTCAGGATGAAAAATCCAGTGTGGTTTGGGGGATGCCCGGTGCTGTCGCTACCGCAGGAATATGTAGTGCAGTATTGCCGTTGAAGGAACTTGCTGAATATGCAATGAAATCTTTTGGTAAGGATGTTTAATGAAAACCGAGGATTTCCAATTTCTATCGACGCTTATTAAACAACGTTCCGGGCTCGTCCTCAGTGAGGAGAAGTCATATTTACTGGAAAGTCGCTTGATGCCACTTGCCCGCAAGAGGGGCCTCAAGGGGTTGGAAGAATTAGTCCAGACATTGCGCACACACAAGGAAGAAGCCTTGATACAAGACGTGACCGAAGCGATGACAACAAATGAATCCTTCTTCTTCAGGGATATCAAGCCGTTCGAATTATTTCGTGATCAGGTTCTGACGCAACTCCTGAAAAACAGGGCTGATAAAAAATCTTTCCGTATCTGGTGTGCGGCCGCATCCAGTGGTCAGGAACCATATTCATTGGCGATGACATTGATGGAAGAGGCCCCAAAGCTGGCTGGATGGCATACGGAAATCATAGGCACGGATATTTCCCGGGAAATTCTGGAGAAGGCGAAGTCTGGGCTTTATTCGCAATTTGAAGTCCAACGCGGCCTGCCAATTCAGCAGTTGCTAAAGTATTTCGAGAAAAAAGACGACATGTGGCAGGCCAGCTCGGCGCTGCGCACCATGGTTAAATATCAGGAGCTCAATCTGCTGGGCGATTTGCAGAAGTTGGGTAAGTTTGATGTCGTGTTCTGCCGCAATGTGTTGATTTACTTTGATCAGGAAACCAAGGGTAAGGTTCTTGAACAAATCAGCCAGATGATGCCTGAAGATGGCATCCTGTTCCTGGGCGGTGCGGAAACGGTTTTGGGCATTTCAGATAAATTCAAACCGGTTCCGGGATTGCGCGGCGTATATTGTCTGTCGACGTCTTCGGTAACCCTCGACGGAACCTGAGTGTTTCAGGCTTTGGCGGCTTCTGGTTCCGCTTCATCTCCAGATTGCGGATCACGCAAGACATAACCCCGACCCCAAATCGTTTCGATGTAGTTTTCCCCCGCCGTGGCGTTGCTCAGCTTTTTGCGCAACTTGCAGATAAAAACATCAATGATTTTAAGCTCAGGCTCGTCCATGCCGCCGTACAGGTGATTGAGGAACATTTCCTTGGTCAGGGTCGTTCCCTTGCGCAAGGACAACAGTTCAAGAATGCCATATTCCTTGCCTGTCAGGTGAACAGGGTGGCCACTTACCTCGACCGTATGGGCATCCATGTTGACACTCAGTTTACCGGTGTGGATGATCGATTGCGCATGGCCTTTCGAGCGCCGGACGATGGCCTGAATGCGGGCCATTAATTCGGCCTTGTTGAAAGGCTTGGTCAGGTAATCATCGGCGCCCGTGCCAAGTCCGCGTACCTTGTCATCGGCCTCTGTCAGGCCAGACAGGATAAGCACCGGGGTTTCGACACGTGCGTCACGAAGGCGGCGCAAGACCTCGATACCGTCAATATCAGGCAGCATCAAATCGAGAATAATAATGTCGTAATCGTAAAGTTTGCCAATTTCGAGTCCGTCCTCGCCAAGGTCGGTCGAATCGACGACCATATTCTCGGACTCCAGCATCATCTGCAGGCTCTGGGCGGTTACCGGATCATCTTCAACAAGAAGGACACGCATAAAATGAGGCTCCCAAACACTTTCAGATTCGCTATATTAACCATAAATGTTAATAATTGTTAAGATTATTCCTTAATCCCTCTTGCGATCATTTTATTGCTCGCTCAAAGGTTCGTTTATACCAATTATTAAAGACTCCGCTGGGATAATCAGCGAGGGATAATTTTGGGCATCGAAATGGACATACGGCACCAGTTGTTTAACGGTTGGGAAGGCGCGGCGTGAAGACACCCGGCGACCATATTCTGACTGAACTAGAGCGCATGACAGAACATTCCGTTTATGGGCGGGTGACGGCGATTGTCGGCTTGATGATAGAGGTTCAGGGCGTCGAGGGTGAATTATCAATCGGTGATCGCTGTCGTCTTATTGGCCGTGGCGATCGCAAGGTGATGTGCGAAGTTGTCGGTTTCAGGAACGAGCGGGCCTTGTTAATGCCCTTCGGTACACTTGATGGCATCGGTATGGGGTCCAGGGCTGAAGTCAGTCTCACCGATCCGTTGATCTATCCCGACATCAGTTGGATGGGACGAGTGGTTAACGCCTTTGGCGAGCCGGTCGATGGCAAGGGACCACTGATCAAAGGCCCCAAGGCTTACCGCATTCATGCCAAACCGCCCCATGCCCACGAACGTCAACGCGTTGGCGGCAAGATCGATTTGGGTATTCGGGCTCTCAACGCCTTTCTGACCTGTTGTCGTGGCCAGCGGTTGGGTATTTTTTCGGGCTCTGGTGTCGGTAAATCGACGGTCATGTCAATGATGGCCCGTCATACGGAAGCCGAAATAAGTGTTATCGGACTGATCGGGGAACGCGGACGCGAGGCCCGCGAATTTATCGAAGACGACCTTGGCGAGGATGGCATGGCGCGCAGTGTTGTCGTTGTCGCCACTTCTGACGAACCGCCACTGGTCCGTCGTCAGGCGGCTTATGTGCTGATGGCCATATCAGAATTTTTCCGAGACCAGAAAAAGGATGTCTTGTGCCTGATGGACAGTGTTACACGCTTTGCCATGGCGCAGCGCGAAATCAGCTTGTCGGCGGGCGAACCCCCGGCATCAAAAGGCTATACACCATCCGTTTTTGCCGAACTTCCACGTTTGCTTGAACGCGCCGGTCCGGGTTCGCCGGGGCAGGGGTCAATTACCGGGCTGTTTACGGTTCTGGTTGAAGGCGATGATCATAATGAACCGGTAGCCGATGCCGTCAGGGGTATTCTTGATGGTCACGTGGTGCTTGATCGGGCGATTGCCGAACGTGGTCGTTACCCGGCGATCAACGTTCTTAGAAGTGTCTCCAGAACCTTGCCCGCCTGCAATACGAAGGAGGAGAACGAAGTCATCAACAGGGCCCGCAAATACCTGGCCACATACGAGGATATGGCTGAACTGATCCGCTTGGGTGCGTACCGGCGTGGTAGCGACGGGGCCGTCGACGAGGCGATTCATTATTATCCGGGTATTGAAGCCTTTTTGTCCCAAACCGTCGAGGATCATTCTCCATTGGCGACCTGTTATGATGAATTGCGTGCAATCCTTGGCATGCAGGTTGTCGGCGTTGAAGACGAGACGGTGCCTCCGCCAGCACCACCGCCGCCGCCTCCTGCGGCGCCACCAGAACAACCGCCAGAGAAAATTTCCGATCAACAGGCCCCGGAAGCAGGCGGCGAAGAGCCGATCCAGCCCCTGAGAGAGCAAACCTTGAGTCCGGAAACCCTGCAGCAACTCAATTCAATAGAATAATGATTTTCCTTAGGAGATTTTTTTAATGGCTCGTGGTCTTGAAACCCTGATCCGTCTCAACGAATGGAGCGTCGATCAGAAACGCCGGAAACTTGGCGAGATTATGGGCCTGATAGGTGGTTTCGAGGCCGAGGCTCGAAAGCTGGAAGAAGATCTGATCATGGAGCAAGCCGTCGCATCAGCCTCGCCAAATGAAGCGGGTTTCCTGTATGGGTACTATGCCGATGCAACAATTGAACGCCGCACCATTATCCAGATTTCCATACAGCAACTTGAAGTACAGGCCGACGAAGCCCGCGAAGAGGTCAACCAGGCCTACCGGGAGCTGAAAAAATTTGAAACGGCTCTTCAAACGCGCAAAAAACGTGAACAGACAGAGATTGATCGTCAGGATCAACAGGCCCTTGATGAAGTCGGGATGCAGTCCTTTCTCCAGAAACGGGCCTAGTGGATAGTATCTAATGTCTCTTAAGGCGTGACAGCAATCCCACGTTATCCCAGTTGGGTTGGCGGTCCTCAAGCAGAACCTCATGACCGTCAATGCCGGGGTGGACCTGATCGGGGGCGAAAATTCCGACTTGCACCCAGCGCGCTATGATCTCGTTATTGACGTCATTGAGAACAGCCGCCGCTGCCTCTTCAAGGGCCGCCCAATCCATGGTGCCAAGGGCGTCCAGATAGCGTCCGAAAGACGTTGGTTTCAGAATCACCCTGTCGGGGACGTAGCGCAGACTGACAACGCTGCAGTCAACGTTGCTATGGGTCGCCATACGGCCGGTGATGGTGATGACATAATCCAGCTTGATGTCCGGGTTGCGTTCGGCTTCAAGGAAACGGCGTCTTTCTTGGATATCCATAAATTTACCTATACCAAAAGGCCGAGTGCATGGTCACCCAACGGGTCGGCAATGTCGATGAAATTAGCCGGTGCGGCTTGAAAATTGACCCCGCCCTTAAGGCCGGTCAAGTCAGCCGCATCAAGGAAAATGGTGCGGATATCATTGTGCATGGTTTCGCTTAGCGGTTTTTCGGATCGAATAATCAGATCCAGTGATTTGCCGTTGTTTCTCACCAGGCCATCCAGTTGCAAACGACCCAGGGACGTTAATTCCACATCGACGACAAAGCGACCATCGGCTGGCCCGGCGTCTTCACCTTCTTCACCAGCGTGTTGACGCATCAGCAATCGGATCTGTTCAATTTCCGCCCCTGTGTTAATCGGGATCAAGGCGACACGCCAGTCGCCGGGACCTGGCTCGTCGGCAATTCGGGACAAAGCAGTGAAATCCTCTGTCATCCGACCGGCAAGATTGGGACGGTTACGTTCGATCATACGCAAGGGCGCTTCGCCGATAAGGGAAAGCAAATCGCCACCGCGAAGCGCTGTCAAAAAGAAGATCAAGCCAGAGGTTAAGCCCGCATCAGGGCGCGGCAGAATGGTGTTTACCAGTTGTTGGGCGGTTGCCGGATTGACTTCATGGAGGACTTGAACCACTTGCTCAAGGGCTGGCCATTTTCTCGAGATGAACAGGGATTCGTGGAGCATTGGCGCAGCTCCTGGCTTGATCAGTGGCGGACTTGGTGTATTGACCACCTCAAACGTAACGACGCTACCACGGGGCACAACTGTTTGGGTCGTCAGCGCGAATACCCCGGCTCGTGTCTGGACGATGGGATGGCCTGACGGGGTGCTGCCTGTGACCGACCCGCTTAAAGAGGATCCGGCGCTTAATGTCGGGTTGGCTCCCGGCCCTGCGGGAGCCGCCGGGGAGGTGCTGGCGGCGGCCGGGTTTGGCAATTGGACGCTGCTGATCTTTACGCTTAATTGAGAACCAGGTGGCAGGTATCCAGGTGCCTTGGAAAGAACTCCCGAAGGAACCTTTACGGTGGCCGGTGCTGATGCCGGGTTATTGTGAGACGGCGTCGTTGCCCGGGCAGTCTGTTTACCCGTGGTTGCAGCTGTCAATGGCGCTTGCTTTGATAATCCCTGAGTCGCACTCGCCTGTGCACCGACACCGCCCTTGATGACATCCGTTGCTGTTCCCGCACCGGTTAATGATGCTGTTGTATTTGCGGAGGCTGTTATGGCTTGAGATAACGGCCGCATAACGGTCGCCTGCAAGACACTGCCGGGGGTTAATTTCGGGGCTGTGGCCGTTTGACCCTGATTGGCTGTTGTACCTTTTGCCCGCTCCGCTGTGCCGGGACTCAATATTGCGGCATTGGCCTTTTTAAGAATATGGGGTGGCGGGTTTCCGTTCAGGCTGTTGACCTGAAATTGAAAGAACGGTGACTGGGATTGTAATTGCAAGACCAGCGCGCTGCCTTTTGGCAGGGCTATGACTGATTGAACTGAAAGCTGGCCCAGAGGCGTTTGCACCTGAACAACATCCTTCCCTGTCTGGGCAGTCACGGTGGCTTCCAGAAGTTGGCCGATGGCAAGGCGGGCCAATGCCGCCGGCGGTGACTGAACGACCACAACCGGGGCCGTGCTGGGGGTGCTTGGCGGTGGCTGGGGTGCTGTCGGCGGTGTTATGGTGGTCATGTGAAACTTATTCTTTGAGTTTCTCGGCTATGCGTTCGACGTCGCTGGCCGCTTCGGTATTGGGGAAGCGGGTCAGAATCGATGATTGGCTTTTAATTGACTCCCGCACCTTGTTATCGCGTCTGATGACGCCAATAAGCGGCGGTGAGATTTTCAGGAAACCTTCACAGGCCTTAAGCAAGGTATTGTATGTGCGTTCGCCTTCACGGGTCGAATTGGCCATGTTGATGACGATGCGGATATCGGCACCGGGGCGTTCCATGTGGGTGACCTTGATGAAGGCATAAGCATCCGTCAGGGATGTCGGTTCGTCGGTGGCGACGACAAGACAGGTGCCGACGCTTTGGGTCAATTGACGAACTGTGCGCTCAACGCCAGCGCCCAGATCAATAACAACCTTGTCATAGGCGGCGGAAAGAAGGTTTAGATCATCACCCAGAATTTGCAAGCGACTGGCTGGAATATTGGCAAGCCCACCGGAGCCGGAGCGTCCGGCGATAATGTCAAAGTTTCCTTCTTCATAGGTCAGGACCGCCTGATTGAGTGTCAATCTGCCAGCGATAACGCTGCCAAGATCGTGCTTGGGCATCAATCCTAACTGAATATCCAGATTAGCCAGGCCAAGATCGCCATCGAACAGCAAGGTACGGACTTTCTGACGTGCCAGCGCGTGGGTCAGGGTGATGGCGAACCATGTTTTCCCGACACCGCCCTTGCCTGATGCAATGGCGATCATGTTTTGTCCGCTTGTTCGTGACGAGGGGCGGGGTGCCAGGGTCGGTGCGGAACTCATAGTCTTGCCTCGGTCATGGTTTGGTGTCTGTCTGTCATGGTCGAATAACCCGCTTGCTGGTTATCAGTATACGGCATGATGAGCCGAGCCAGTGAGACCGGATTTATCGGATTGATGCCTTCGGCAACGTCAGGGTTGATACTGACGTCTGATAAGGACAGTTTTCCAGCATCGGCGGCGGCAAGAATACTACCAAGGCGTCGCGTCATATCGAGCCGTGTCACAACCAGTCGTGTAGCCCCTATTCCGGAAAATTCTCTAGCAATTTCAGCTGCTTCCAGGGCGTCCCCACCGGCAGCCAGAACCAACACATTCTCTGCTCCGGCGGCACTGGCAAGAGATTTTAGATGACCCATTTCCTGCCTGTCGAAGGGATTGGTGCCCTGACTATCGATCAAAACAGGGGTGTCTTTTGCTGTTCCCTCCAGCAACTTTGAAAGCCCGTCAGCGTCTTCAATTGACAGTAAATCAATTTTCAGGATTCGGGTGAAAGCGGCCAATTGTTCGATGCCACCGGCTCTTTTACAGTCGGTGGTGATTACTTGTGGGTTTATTTTATTTAAGGTCGCCAGGGCCGCCAGTTTTGCCGTGGTGATTGTTTTGCCGGCACCGGGTGGTCCCATTATAAGAATCCGCGGTGCGGTTTGTGTTTTTCCCTTGCCGGTCAACAAAGCCGATATGGGGGCAAAGGTGAAGGCCTCGTCCATAGCCGCTGCAAGGGCCAGGGTCGGGGAGTCTGCGACGATGTCAGTGGCGTTGCCAGCAAGCCGTTCTGAGAGCGTTACCGGCGATCCGTGGTAGCTCAGGCTCTGGCGAATGACATCAACAGTGTCTTCAGGATTGAAATCCGGTTGTTCTTCAGGGGCCAGCTTTTCCGACTTTTTCAATCCATTGTCGGCGGTATCTTCAATTGCCGCTGTAATGATGGCGCCGTCCTTCTCGTCGCGGGTGGCGACGATGATTGACTGGGCACCCATTTCAAAGCGCACCAGTTCCATTGCTTCGGTCATTGTCGGCGCGAAAAACGATTTCATGCGCATGGTTGATTACACCTGCCCCAGTGTCTTGATGCTGGCCTTGGAAAAGACTTCGTTTTGCGACATCACCGTCGTCATTGGACGGAATCTTTCGACGATGGAGCGCACGAAAGGCCTGATCGTCGGGCTGGTCAGCAGTACCGGTGTTTCACCCATCATGGCCTGCCGTTCAAAGGCAGTGCGCAGGGCGGTGATAAATTCCTGCAGGCGACTTGGCGACATTGATAATTGCCTGTCCTCACCGGTGCCGACGATGGATTCGGCGAAGGCCTGTTCCCATTCAGGGGTCAGGGTCATCATGGTGATGACACCGTTGTCATTGGTGTTCATAGAACTGATCTGACGGGCCAGCCGGGCCCGGACATGTTCGGTAATCATGGTTATATTGCGGGTTTGGCCGCAAGCCTCAGAGACACCTTCGAGAATTGTCGGCAGATCGCGAATGGAGACCCGTTCGGCCAATAGGTTTTGCAGGACCCGCTGAACACTGCCAAGGGAAATTTGCGCCGGTATCATATCGGCGATCAGTTTCTGATGTTCCTTGTCCAGCTCGTCTATCAGTTTTTGGGTCTCTGCGTAGGATAACAGCTCAGCCATGTTGTCCTTGATGACTTCCGTCAGGTGGGTGGTGATGACGGTTGCCGGATCAACCACCGTATAGCCCCTGAACAAGGCTTCTTCGCGGTTGGTTTCGTCAATCCACATGGCCGGAAGGCCGAAAGTCGGCTCAACGGTTTTCTCGCCGGGCAGGGTGATCTCCTCGCCGCGAGGATCCATGACCAGGAGCATGTTGGGGCGCAGGTCACCTTCACCAGCTTCGATTTCCTTGAGCCTGACAACATAAGCATTGGCCGATAATTGCATGTTGTCCTGAATACGTACCGAAGGCATGACAAAACCGATGTCGGATGCCATTTGACGGCGTAAGGCCTTGATCTGGTCGGTCAGGCGCTGACCCTCGGTGGGATTGTTGATCAGTGATAACAGCCCGTAACCAAGTTCAAGGCGAAGGTAGTCGATCCTGAGAGCAGACGAGATGGGTTCATCTTCCAGGGCCGAAGGTTCAAGTTCTTCCTCCTCCTGCCTAAGGGAAACTTCTTTTTTGATGTGTTCCTGGCTGCGATTGACAAAAAACGCCATCAGTGCCGTGCCGCCGCTAAGGACAAGGAAAGGCGTTGCCGGAATGCCCGGAAGCATCGCCATAATGACGAGCAGCAGGGAACTGACACCCAGGGCCTTGGGATGCCCTCCCAATTGGCTGAACAGGGCTTTTTCCGTTGATCCGCGAACACCGGCCTTGGTCACCATCAGGCCAGCGGAGGTTGAGACGATAAGAGCCGGAATTTGGGTTACAAGACCATCGCCGACGGTCAGCCGGGTGTAGAAATCTGCAGCCTGGGCGAAGCTCAGGTCTTTCTGCGCGACGCCGATAATCATCCCGGCGATGACGTTGATAAAGGTAATCAACAGGCCGGCAATAGCATCCCCACGGACGAATTTGGACGCACCGTCCATGGACCCGAAGAAGGTGCTTTCGTCTTCAAGTTCCTTGCGCCGGGCGCGGGCGGTTTCTTCATCGATAAGCCCGGTCGACAAATCGGCATCGATGGCCATCTGCTTGCCGGGCATGGCGTCCAGGGTAAAGCGGGCGGAAACTTCGGCGATACGGCCCGAACCCTTGGTGATGACGATAAAGTTGACGATCACCAGGATTGCAAAAACGATGATACCAATAACGAAATTGCCGCTCATGACAAAGCCGCCGAAGGCTTCGATAACCTTTCCGGCGGCACCGGTTCCGCGGTGACCATCGGCGAGGATCAATCGTGTTGAGGCCAGGTTCAAGGATAATCTGGTCATTGTCGCGAGCAGTAGAATCGTCGGGAATGCATTGAATTCCAACGACTTTTCCGAGAACAGCGCAGTCATCAAAATGAGCACGGAGAAGGTGATCGAAAACGCCAGCCCCAAATCCATCATCCATGTAGGCAGAGGCAAGATCAGGACGACAAGGATCGTGATCACACCAAAAGCCAGCATCAAATCAGAACGTTTGCCGAAAAACTGAACGATCTCAATCAGACTCAAGCTGGGGCCTGCTTCAGGTTTTGCTTCCCCGACGGTGGTTGTTTCTGGTGTGTCGGCCATTACCGCTTGTTATCCTTGATATTAAACGGAGGGACGATCAGCTTCGCCCGGTGTCGGCACCTGGAAGCCCTGCTCGTTGTACAATTTCAACTTGTTTCGCAATGTGCGAATGGAGATGCCAAGAATATTGGCGGCATGGGTACGATTGCCCAGGCAATGTTGTAAAGTGTCGATGATCAGGTCGCGCTCGACGGCCGCAACCGTGCGACCAACCATGTCGCCCCCTATCGCCTCACTCGCTCCATCCACGGCGCCTGTTGCTGCGGAGCCACTGAGCATGACAGCTTCGGGGCCAATTTCCGTTCCACTCGCCAACAGTACGGCGCGGTGCATGGTGTTTTCCAGCTCGCGGACGTTTCCGGGCCAGCGGTGAGCATTAAGCAGGTCTTTTGTCGCGCTGGCCAGGGGCAGTTCCTCCATGGCATTGGCTTCAGCATATTTTTCGATAAAATGATTGGCCAGGTATTCAATATCCCTTGGCCTGTCGCGCAACGGCGGCAGTATCAGGTTAACCACGTTCAATCTAAAATAAAGATCTTCGCGGAAGGTTCCCTTGGCGACGGCTTCTGTCATGTCACGGTTCGAGGTGGCGACAATGCGGACATCGACTTCAATGGGCTTGGAGCCACCAACCCGGTCAATTTCACGTTCCTGAATGGCGCGCAATAACTTGGCTTGCAGTCGGGGGTCCATTTCGGTGATTTCGTCGAGCAGAAGGGTACCGCCGTTGGCTTCTTCGAACTTGCCGATGCGACGCGATACTGCCCCTGTAAACGACCCTTTCTCGTAACCGAAAAGCTCGGATTCAAGAAGGTTTTCAGGGATCGCCGCGCAGTTTACGGCGACAAACCGGGCCTTGGCGCGTGGACTTTTGTTGTGCAGGTGACGGGCGATCAATTCCTTGCCGGTACCGGACTCGCCGGTGACAAGTATACTGGCATTGCTGGGCGCGACTTGATCAGCCATTCTCAACAATTCGATCATTGAGGGATCTTGATAGATAATCGTGTGGCTTTCCTCGGTAACGGCCGAAAGAACAGCGGCGATCAGGTCCGTATCGGGTGGCAGGGGGATGAATTCCTTGGCACCTGCCTTGATGGCGCGAACCGCGGCCTGGGTGTCATTTCCAATGCCACAAGCAACAACAGGGACGATAATGCGTTCGTCGTTTAAGCTTCCAATCAGCAACCCTACATCCAGATTAACATCGATCATCACAAGGTCGGCGCCGTTGCCGGATCTGAGTGTTTCCAGACCAGCGTTAATATCATCAGCCTGAGTGACCTGGGCACCACGATTAATGGCGATGCGGCTGGCGCCGCCAATTTGACCGTCAAGTGTTCCAATTATGAGTAATCGCATCGTTCTATTTTTCCGTTAGATCAAACTGCATTTAAATGCAGGTTATTTGATCGATGTTTAAAAGTCAGAGCGCCTTGTCTGCGTTTGAATAACCCAGGCTTCTCTAGTCAAAGTATTGAACGCGTTTTGCCGGTGGCAGGATGCTGTTGAGCAGCATTTCCAACCGCCGTGGATTTTCCTGTCTGCCAATCGAGGCCGCTCCCATCATGTAAACGGTGTTGACCATGGCCTCTTCGGTCGAGTTGCGTTCCAGTTTTGAAGCCATTGGTGAAAACACCATGTTGGCCAGAACAGCGCCGTAAAAAGTGGTTAGCAGAGCGACCGCCATGGCCGGTCCGATGGTCGAAGGGTCATCAAGGTTGCCGAGCATCTGAACGAGGCCGATTAAGGTCCCGATCAAGCCCATGGCCGGGGCGAATTCCGCCGCCTTGCGCAGAATATTGGCACCCTTGTGATGGCGTAACATGGTGGCGTTAAGGTCGCGGCGCATGATGGCTTCGACCTCTTCGCCAGGGGTGCCATCAACAACCATTAACATGCCCTTGTGCAAAAAAGGCTCTGCACGCAATGAATCAAGAACATTTTGTAAGGAAAGAACGCCTTGTCTGCGCGCAAGTTCGGCAATTTGCAAAACCTGGGTGGCCGCGTCAGAAGGGTCCCGCGACGTATAGAAGAAGGTCTTGCCAATGACTTTGAATGTGCGCGCCATATCAGTAATGGTGAAGCACATGGTGGTGATTGCAAGGGTGCCGCCAATGACAATTAAAATAGACGGTGGATTGACAAACGACGCCGGGTCGCCGCCCAGAAAAATAGCTGCTGCAATCAAGCCAAAACCTGATAACAAGCCAATAATGGTCGCGATATCCATCGAGGATCGGGTCTTTCTGACTTTTATGTTTCCGCCATCATTTGCCATTGAGCGAGTCCTTAAGAACGTTCCGTTTTGATAATTTCCGTCATCGTTACACCAAGACGGTCTTCGACCACGACGACTTCTCCACGGGCAACGAGCCTGTTGTTAACATAAATATCGATAGCTTCACCGACTTTCCGGTCAAGTTCAACTACCGCTCCGCGCCCCAGTTTCAACAACTGGTTAACTTGCATGGTGGTTTTTCCCAGTACTGCGGAAACTTGTACGGGGATGTCGTAAACGGCTTCCAGATCCTGCGAGCTTTCGGGCAGGTCGGGAATATCCGGAACATTCGCTGCCGGTGCAGGCGGTGGAGCTTCTCCTTCAGCGGCAGCTTCTTCCTCGGATTCAAGGTCGGATAGTTCTAAGTCTTTTTCGTCAGCCATGGGTTCCTCCTGACATCAGTTGTCAGTCATCAGTTTCGGGTTGATGCACGTCATTTGAAAGAGCTTCTTCTGGAGCGTCTTGTGGTTCTGTTTGTGCGGTTTCACTGTCCCTTTGGGCTTGCTTTTCCTGTATTGCAGCGTGGCTTTCGGCATTTTCGTCCGGCTCATTCCATTTTGTAGGTCCGGACCCGAGATTCCGCTCAACGATTTCTGATATGTCTTGCCAGATAGCCAAGGAGTCCCGTTCACTGCCGCCGTTGAACCACTCAACCATACAATCACTTGGCTCCATTGATTGGTCGGCGTTTAAAGTAATTTTTCCTTCGTACCCTTTGCCGACGGATAGTTCGTTTATGCGCTGTTCAATGGGTTCCTTCAGCGATGAATGGACGGTGATTGTTGCGCTTGGTTGTTCGAGGAGCTTGGCGAAGACGCTCGTGATCACCCGCTCGACTTCATCAAAGGCGTATTTTTCGGCTAACGCAGGCAGCATCTTTGCACAAATACCTTTTGCCACTGAAAGCGCACTGCGGCCTATTACATCATTGGCGGCATCCTGAGTTTGAAAGGCGATCATCAGCTTTTGATCAATCAGTGCAAGGGTTTCATTGATTTGTTTGGTCAGAGTCTCCGTGGTTGCAGCCAGTCCCTCTTTCTTGCCATCTTCAAAAGCCTGTTGTCGGGCAAGTTCAAGTTCTTCCTCACTGAAAGTGGGGACAATGATCTCTTCTTCGGGTTCTTCAACGGGCAAGTCTGGCGCAACTTCCACCTCCAATGGCACTACTGGCTCATTGTCGAAAGAAACGTCAAACATGAATTTTTCAGCGGTTCCCATGCTAATACACCAGCTCATCTTCTTCGGAGCCGCTGGAGATAACGATTTCACCGGCATCAGCAAGGGCCTTGGCGCTTTGCACAACAACAGCCTGGGCTTCATCGACATCTT
>JACKQG010005381.1_pt1 | contig 14149 bp, 12 predicted proteins | sample 8237621 | NCBI WGS metagenome assembly JACKQG01 (sample SAMN15677084, study PRJNA649215) | marine metagenome | biome: marine; feature: Black Sea; material: saline water; isolation source: suspended particulate matter (SPM) from the Black Sea western gyre | collected 2013-06-09/2013-06-10 | depth...
CAGCCCAGTATCGTCATGGTTGCAATCGGAACTAATGATGCATACGGATTCGCTGGAGTAAATACTCCTGCGAGGAATTCCGTCGATTATCAGGTTATCATGGACAAGATATTCAATGATTTGACACAAAACCTGCCCGACACCTCTGTTTTCATCATGGGGATGACAACCCCGCTAAAGAAATACATAGATATAGCGGGACTTGGTTGGGCTGTTCCGTTTCAACAAGAGTTTTTAGACACTCAGTTTGAAGAATACAACAGTGTTCTCAAGGATTTAGCACAACAATACGGGTATGTTTATGTCGATATTCGATCAAAATGGCCGAAAGATATCGAGGGAAGTTGGGCATTTTACGCAGATGGAATTCACCCAAGTGATGCGGGAAATGACAAGATGATGGAGATTCTATACTCGGCTTTGCGTTCAACGGTGGTACATCCAACCTCTGTGAAGTCACGCTATAAACTTACGACCACCTGGGGGATGATGAAAAGTCGATGATTTACAAGCTGATATTTGCACAAAATAATTAGGAGGTCTTCTGAATGTTTCTTACAATTCCAGCAAAAATTGAATATGGTCGCATTATACCCATTGCCGAGATGCCATCGTTAGAATTGATACGGCATGTGTCTCTATTGGTGGAAGTTGAAGATGTACAATACAAACGTCAATCTGTCTCTTCGCGCGTGGACCGGCTGCGAGGCATTTTGAAAGAGGAACCAGATAGTGATTACGTAACTTATCTGGAGAATAAATATCAATGATGCGAGTTTTAATTGACACCAATATCATTTTGGATGTATTATTTGACCGCCAGCCATTCGTCGAAGATGCAGTTAAGCTCTGGCAGTTAGTGGAAGCAGAACGCGTAATTGGATACCTGACGGCGACGACTCTGACGAATATTTTCTATATCGCGAGAAAACAATTAGGTACAGAACGAACGCGCGAAGTGATCGCCGACCTGCTTGCAGTCTTTGAAATTTGTCCAGTAGGCAGGGAGATACTTTCTGATGCATTAAGTTTACCTTTTGTCGATTACGAAGACGCAGTTCAGGAAGCAGTTGCTCAACAAGCCGACGTAGACGCCATTATCACGCGTAATTTGGCGGATTATACCCATTCCACTTTTCGCGTAATGACCGCGGGTGACATAATTCGCGAGCTTGAAACAGGCATAAGAGAGGAGTGACGCAGGTGAGAATATATATTAATTTGCTAATATTTCTCATTATTTCATGCAGCGCATCCCAGACATTTCAAACTGCCCAAAAGCCCGAAACAAGAGTAGAACAGCGTTACCAAATGAGAGCAGCGCGGATACAACCGGTGCGAAAAATGCCAAAGACTGCGGAAGATTATTGCGAATTGGCTGAAGAGCGGTATAAAACATTTTCGGAAGCGGATAATGAAAAAGCAATTCAATTTTATCAGAGAGCGATTGCGTTGAATCCTGACTCTGCGCTGGCTTATGCCGGCTTGGGATGCGCATATTCACGGAAGTATATGGATTACATATTCCGACGCGACCCCGTTTGGAAAGAGAAAGCGCAGAAAGCCGCTCAAGAAGCGGCGAAGCTGGAACCAAATTCCGCGCAAACTCATAAAACCCTTGGACTTGTTTATCTCTGCGATGATGAATGGACGAAAGCTATCGACGAATTTAGTATGACTATCGATTTATCGCCGAATGATTCGGAAGCATACAACCTCCGCGGACTTGCCTATCAACTAAGTGGTAATACAGATGCTGCTATCAATGACCTTCAACATTCGTTGTCCTTGATGCCTGAAAATGCCGAAGCGCACAAGTATTTAGGTGATGCTTACAGTGACATGGGTTTGTATGAGAAAGTTCAGGGAGAATATCGCAAAGCAGTGGAGTTAAACCCGAGCGGATATGCCTTTGCTGTGAACGCACCCGCTCAATTTCCGCCGTTTGACATAGCCATGCTTCAGCAAGAACTTGTTGAAAATCCCGATGATTCCTGGCTACATTATTGGTTAGGTGAGGCTTACATCAAACAAAGAAAAGTGGCAGAAGGAATTAAAGAGTTAAAAATAGCTATTCAGTTAAAACCAGACGTGGCGGGAGAACACTACCTGCTGGGACAAATTTACGAAAGGCAGAATCGGATTCAAGCCGCTGTTGTCGAATTTGAGAAAGCTGTGGAGATTAGATATGACCATCTCAATTCACACTACGAACTGGCGACGCTTTACCTTAATCATGACATGAGTGACGTTGCCGTGGAACATTTTACGGAGTTTGTAAAAGAGTATCCCGATAAAGTGATTGGACATACAATTCTTGGTTCAGCCTATATCAATACTCGTCAGTATGACAAGTCAATTGATGAGATGAAAAAAGCTGTAAAATTATCGCCAGATGACTCGAATGCGCATGTCCACCTTGGAATAGCATATCGCGCGAAAGGCATGCGGTCTGAGGCTATTGCCGAATTTCAGGAGGCTCTGCGCTTGTCACCTGATAATTCCAGAGCGCAACTGGAATTGGAGAGGATGAATAAGTGAAACGTGATGCGTGAAACGTGAATTATATTGTGTGTTCCGTGGGTCGCAATACGCAACACTCCCGAGTATACAAAGAACAATGAAAAAAGTAATCGTAACAACCCCATCCAGACTTCATTTCGCTTTAATAGACCTGAACGGCTCATTGGGCCGAGTCGATGGTGGAATCGGCTTATCTTTGGCAAGTCCATGCTTTCAAATAATTGCAACACCATCTACGAACGTCCAAATTGTTGGGTCAAAGAGTAAGCCTTTCCTATCTCGCGCTGAAGAGATAATCAACATTCTAAAATCCAAATACAATTTTAATGGCATACGAATAGAAATTGCGCAATCCATTCCAGCGCATACGGGGCTTGGCTCAGGAACGCAATTATCCTTGGGGATTGCTTCAGCAATTTGCGCGTTGTATGATATTAATCTCAACATCGAAGAAATCGCTTTGTTAGTGGGTAGAGGTGGCACTTCAGGTATTGGCGTCGCTGCTTTCCACCATGGCGGTTTTATCGTTGACGGAGGACATAGATTCCCCGCGCAGAAAAGTTCATTCTTGCCATCTTCTGCTTCCGCCAATGTCGCCCCGCCGCCTGTATTGTTCAGACAAGATTTTCCCGATTGGCCGGTACTTATCGTAATTCCGAAAGGACAACCCCCTGCCCCCTTTGTTAAGGGGGATTGCAAACATATCTCTGGCGCAGAAGAGGTTCGCTTATTCACCACTCTTTGTCCCATGCCTCATACCACTGCTCAACAACTGTCCCATTTAGTCTTAATGAAACTACTGCCGGCATTAGTCGAAAATGACCTCATCAGTTTCGGGGAAGCCATTAATTGCATTCAAGAAATTGGTTGGAAGAAAATTGAGGTGGAGGCGCAAGGTCCGGTTATCCAAAATACAATGGATTTTCTGCGGAACAATGGGGCCGTTGGTGTTGGACTTTCCAGTTGGGGGCCGGCACTCTACGCTCTTGGCGAGGATTTGGAATTGCTTCAAGAAAAGACGACGAATTTTTTAGCGCGTTTGCCCCACGGCGGGACGTGCTTTATCACAAAGGCAAGCAATATTGGAGCGAAATGTAAAACATGAATTTAGACTTCCGAAGTCTCTGAGACTTTGGAAGTCTTACAAGGTAAAAAATCAAAAATCAACATAATTCGTTTGGAGGAATTAAATGACAAAAATCACAAATATACACGCCAGGGAAATTTTAGATTCGCGTGGCACGCCCACTGTGGAAGTTGAAGTTACAGTAGAATCCGGCGCTATGGGCCGGGCGGCTGTACCATCGGGAGCATCAACCGGTACACTTGAAGCGCTCGAATTACGTGATGGCGATGAAGAACGTTATCTGGGCAAGGGAGTCACACAAGCCGTTAGGAATGTGAATCGCAGGATTGCAAAGGAATTAGTGGGCTCAAATGCTTTGAACCAAGTTGCAATCGATAAAAAAATGATAGATTTAGATGGCACAGAAAATAAAGAGAGATTGGGTGCAAATGCAATCCTGGGAGTATCAATGGCTACCGCAAAAGCTGCTGCAGCAGCGCTTAACATGCCACTGTATCGCTACCTCGGCGGCGTGAACGCGAAGGAACTGCCATTGCCGATGATGAACATTCTCAACGGCGGCAAGCATGCCGATAACAACGTCGATTTGCAAGAATTTATGATAATGCCTTCTGGCGCTAAAAGTTTTTCGAAAGCATTACGGATGGGCGCGGAGATATTTTATAATCTCAAGAATGTTCTGAAAAAGCGCGGTTTGAATACTTCAGTCGGCGACGAAGGTGGATTTGCGCCTGACTTAGATTCCAATGAAGCGGCGATTCAAGTCATACTCGAAGGTATCGAACAGGCGGGATATACACCTGGCGAAGATGTTTTTATCGCGTTAGACCCCGCCGCCAGCGAATTTTACGAAGACGGAGTATATCTCCTTAAAGCTGAAAGCGCGCTGGGAAAATCATCCAAAGAGATAGTGGCATTTTACGCCAATTTAGTGCAAAAATATCCCATTATCTCCATTGAAGATGGCATGGCTGAAAATGACTGGGATGGCTGGAAAATGCTCACTGATGCTATCGGTGACAAAGTACAATTAGTCGGCGACGATTTGTTTGTAACTAATACCAAACGTTTGAAGCAGGGCATTGAGCTCGGAGTGTGCAATTCCATTTTGATAAAAGTCAACCAGATCGGAACATTGACGGAAACTTTTAACGCAATAGAAATGGCAAAGCGCGCCAAATATACAGCAGTCGTCTCACATCGTTCAGGTGAAACCGAGGATACAACTATCGCTGATATCGTTGTCGCAGTCAACGCCGGACAGATTAAAACCGGGTCGCTCTGCCGAACGGATAGAATCTGCAAATATAACCAACTGTTGCGTATCGAAGAGGAACTGGGATGTGCGGGGATATTCCGCGGGAAAGATGTATTTTATAATCTTGCGTAACTTTCTGACATCCTTGTATAAATTATAGAGAGGCTATTTTGCTTATTACGTATTGCGTAAAAACGAAACACGCAATACGCAATACGAAATACGCAAGATACGGCAAGTGTCAACCACACTTTCCTGAAAAATGAACCATCCCAAATAGAAAACTCAAAAAAGGAGGTAACGTGGGATATTTCGAATATATTATCCTGTATTTTTGCGCCTTAATGATAGGCGTCACAAAAGCAGGTTTTGGCGGCGGCACCGGACTCATCGTCACTCCGCTGTTGGCATCAATTATGCCTGCGAAAGAAGCGGTGGGATTAATGCTGCCGCTGTTATTCATCACAGACATTTTTGCGATGTTTCACTACTTCGGAAAATGGGATAAGAAAAACGTCCTTGGATTGCTGCCCGGAGCCCTTATCGGCATTCTGATAGGAACTTTTATCCTAAAAAGCCTACCTGATATCTACCTGAGAAAAACCATTGGTGTGATTGCCTGTATCTTCGTTTTTGTGCAATTGTTGCGAGAATGGCTTGCTAAATCAGATACAGCCGTTAAATTTAAGTATTGGCATGGAATACCAGCGGGCATAGCAACTGGGTTAGTCTCGACTTTAGCGCATATCGGAGGCGTAATCACCTCAATGTTCTTGCTGCCGCAAAAACTTTCCAATCAAGCTTATGTAGGGACGACAACAGGCATCTACTTCCTCATTAACGCGGCGAAGATTGGCCCCTATATTTACTTGAAAATGTTCACCCGTTTCAGTCTATTCCATGATTTAATCGCGGTCCCAATGATAGCTATCGGTGTATTGGTAGGTATTTTCTTAAATAAGCGCGTATCAAGCGCTTTATTTTCCAGAATTATTTTAATCCTGGTCTTTGCTATGGGCTTGAAGTTGTCTGGAATCGCCGGATTTCTATGGCATATTTTTCAGCAAGTGCTTGGCTAAAATATTAGTTTTGTTTTCATTTCAGACTAGAAAACAAAACAAAAAGGAGATACAAATGCCTTTACCACTTAATTTAAAACCAATTGCTGAGAACGTTAGCCGCGTCCCAGTGATGGGCATTTCTGAATGGATGTGTTACTACGCCAACTACGATATACCCGGCGGCGAAGTAACAGACATCGACGAGTGCATCGACGTTCATTTGGATGTCGGCATAGATTGGATGATATGGAACTGTGGTCGCTCGGTTGTTGATTATTGGTCAGATTTGCCAAATGTTACTCGCATGTGCGAACTGAATGATATGGTCGGAGGAAAATCATGGTCATTTGCGGCTTCTGTGATGAACAAAATTTGTCCTCTCCGACGCGCTATCAAATATTGTCGAGAGCGTGATATGCCAATTCTTGGACGACTTGGTATGAATAGGCATTATGGCAGCACTGACTACGCGGGGGTAACATCGCGACTCGCTTTGGAAAATCCACAATTTCGCGAACGTAGCAAACTTGGCAACGAAGTTCCTCACAGACTGTGCTATGCTATTGAGGAGGTTCAACAGGAACGACTTGATATTCTATTGGAAATACAGCGAATCGGCGTGGATGGACTTGTTTTGGATTTCTGCCGGCAGATGCCCATTTTAATGTATCACAATGCTTTGGTAGAACCTTACGTGAGGGAGCATGGTATTGACCCAAGAAAGATTGATTCATCGAATCCCGATGACTACAAAGATTGGTTCCAATACCGCGCTGATGTTCTTACGGGTTTTATGCGTAAGCTCAGAAAAGAGGCACAACGTCAGGAACGTGAACTTGGTAGACAATGCGCCATTATTGCCAGAGTTCCAGACAATGCGCCCTGGCTAATGATTGCTTACGGACTTGATATAGAACGATGGTGTTCGGAGGATTTGGTGGATGGAACGATGTTGAGTCCATTTCCCATTTGTGTCGAAGATAGAGCGCGTTATCCTGAGTATCACATTTCGGTTGTGCACCGATACGGCAAGGTGTGTTTCAGTGGTATCGGTTCACTAAATCTTATCCGAAGTGGTGTTCACCAAAATACCGGTTTCTTCCATCGAAAACCTGTGTATCAGATGGCAAATAGACAGTATAAATCTGAATCCGATGCTATGAGTCTCTACCAGAGCGAAACATTAGTTAGGATGGATTATCTCAAGGAGACACTACAAGAAATCGGAGATAGGGAACTTGTTGCTCGCCGGGCAGAAGAACTTTCTGAACCGGACATTCCGGCTGATTATCCGATTGGTCTGGACTGGCATTCACGATTGAATAATGGACACAGCTTGAGTGTCAAAATCGCTGGAGATGGGGCTTTGTAGAAGTCACTTATAAGTACAAGGAGGAACTAAATATGCCAAAAGCTAAAAAACTTATCGTCATAGGATTTGACTCGATTTCTCTGAAGACCTTAGAACAATTCGTAAAACGCGGCGCATTGCCGACAGTGGGGCGGTTGATGCGAGAAGGCAGCGTTACTCAGACGTGGCCTTGTTTCCCTATGGAGACCGGGACGAACTGGGCGTGCCTGGCAACTGGAGCATCGCCCTGGGTCACCGGCTGCAATATGTCGGTTCATTTCCCAGGAACGCCGCTCAATCAACGTAGTAGCGGCTTTCCTTCCTCTGTTTGCAAAGCCGAACAAATATGGACAACAGCCCACAAGTTTGGGAAGCGTAGCAGAAGTTGCAAAACTTCTGTTATATTCGACTGGTCACAGTCATTCCCGCTGAAGTTCGAAGATGGCATAATTCATGTGGGCGAAGATGGCCGCCCTGACAACGCAATGCGTGCGCTTCAAGAAGTCCGCGCATACACCACGCATCCAAGGCAGCCAGGACCCCATGTGACGACAATTCAACCCCGTCCCGCAGAGGGATGGAGTGCGGCGCCGACAGATGCGCTTGAGTTCGAAACATTTATTCAGCCTGGGCCGCAGAGCCGTTACAAGACGGTGGATTCATTGTTTGCCCTAATCCTCAAAGGTGCCCAGGGCTACGACCGTGTGGCTTTGTATTCTTCAAAGGAATCTACCGACCCGGTGCTTTCATTCCAAATCGGCGAGTGGACGCCGTGGGTGAAACATACTTTCAAAACCGATGCTGCATCTGTTCAAGCTGGGCTACGAGGCAAATTGTTGAAGCTATCATCTGATGCAAGTGAGGTTCACCTGTACTTAAGCGAAATCTATCCACTGGATGACTTCGTCCATCCCGTTAGCCTCGCGCCCGAACTCGTAGAAAAGTGCGGCCCGTTCATCATCCAGTGTTCACGTCAGCAGGTTGTCCAGGGAGGAGCATCGGACATAGCGACCTATTTTGAAGAACAGAAATATCTTGCGGATTGGTGGCGCAACGCAGCCGGACACATACTCAGCAATCACGACTGGGACCTATTCATGCTCAAATGGCATGGGCCTGATTGGACGAACCATCTCACCATGTACATGATTGACCCGCGCCACCCGATGTACCAGGAAGAGCGCGCCGAGGAAGGTTGGGCAATGTGGGATGAACTCATGAGCTGGGGCGATGAAATTGTGGCTCGAGCGCTCGAGGCGGCTGGCCCCGATACGCTAATTGCGCTCGTGTCAGACCACGGCGGCGATACCATGCTCCCAGGACTTGGTGGCCATAGCGACCCGAATAGGATTCTCCGACAAGGTGGTTGGTTGGTTCAAAGTCAAACAGGCGGTATCGACTGGACTAAATCGAAGGCATTTGGCGTTCAGCACTATGTGTATCTCAATGTGAAAGGCCGTGACCCTCAAGGGATGGTGGAACCAGGAGACGAATATCTCTCATTGCGTGATGAAATTATCGAATCGCTGCTGAAGGCAACAGATGAAACAGGTCGCCATTGTTACCGGGTAGTGCTACCGATGGAAGATGCTGGACGATTCGCCGTTGGCGGTGAACGTGCGGGCGACATATTTCTGATACCAGCACCACCTTCGCCGTTAGCGACCGTCAACCGAGAGGAGTTCTGGAAAACACACACAGAAGAAGAAACTGGAACATGGGATTGGCCCCGACTGAATGCGGGAAGTCATTCGGATGATTCGTATTTCGTTCTGGCAGGCCCAGGCGTGAAGAAGGGGTACCGTCGCCAGCGACCAACGCTTATCACCAGTGTCGCGCCTACCCTTGCTGTAGCCTGGGGCATCCCTGTACCGGCAGAGGCGGATGGTAGTGCGTTGTGGGATTTTTTAGAGTAGTCAGGAATGAGACTTAAAAATTCTAAAGTCAAATTGTACTTTTACGTTATTTTAAAATCCATGTTTATTCCATAAATGCACCCTGAATTTTATTTTAGCTTCGAGTGAAACTTCACGCAGCTCTCAGCTTAATCTCTTCCCCGCGCGCATCATAGAAACCGAGTTTTTATAAAAACTCGGTTTCTGATTCTGATTCTTTTTAGAGTTATTTTTGCGGGACAAGTCGTTGAATAGCATGTCTCACGCCGCTACAACTGAGCCCGAAATGTTGAGCAATCTCTTTAGTGGATGCGCCAGCAGAAAGCATAGTCTCAAGCTTCTTTAACCCTCCATTATCTTTATACTTCCGGTTAAAGTTAAGGCGGCGTGTCGTAAGATTTATTAAATCTTTAGAAAGATATTCCAAACCCATTCTCCTAAGCGCCCGCAAGACACCGCTGCTCCCAGCATAACCAAAACGTTCAGCTATATCCGCAAGGCTAACTTGTGGGTCTTGAGACATTGAAATTAGTTGGGCTATTCCACCTTGCTTTTGATATTTTTGGTTAAAGTATTCTTGGGGAGAAGGTTGGTATCTTATCCTGAAATCCCGCCGATGAAATCCCAATCGACGTAGTGCTTGCTCAACCCGCTCCTCATCAATTTCAAATTGTTGTGCAATCTCTTTATCAGATGCCTGTGCTTTTAGCATCTCCACTAACTTTGTCACTCCGCCCTGTGCTCCATACAATTGATTAAAATTGTCGCGCCTATCCTGCAAGGTTAAATAGCCTCTCTTACTATCCAGTTTTAGCCGCTGGATGAGATGAGCGATATAAGTGCTGCCGCTAGAAAACCCAAAATATTGGGCAATTGCGTTGTAGCTAAAAGTGTGGTCTTCCAATAACTGACAAAGTTTTTTTAACCCACCTTTGTCTCTGTGCAAGTAATTAAATTGTTCTCTTCTCTGTTTAACTGCGTCCATTGCAATTATTCTCCTAACACTACAATATGTGTCTTGAATTTCTTTATTCGTTTCGAGACAAATACGAGATTTCTCAAAAGAGACTCTACTGTGAAGTCAAATTAGCGTTTTGTTATCAACAGCAAAAGTTGAATTATTTAATTTAATACTAACATATTTTCCTTTTCATGTCAACAAAAATTTTTCATCTTTTAGAAAATTTGTATTGACTTGGACTCCCCAAATGTGATACTCTCATATCACAAAGTAAAGGAGAATATAATGACGACGTTTCATCTCATTTCCAGAGAATTCATTCACCTAAAGCTGAATTCCTTGCTAAGTATGCTGGCGGTTATTACAGCCGTGGCGCTGTTTGTATCCTTCTTCACGACCGGTCAAGCCTCCAAGCGTGAAACTACTCGACTGATGCGTAACATGGGGTTTAATCTACGCATCATACCCAAAGAGACTGACATGAATAAGTTCTGGACAATAGGTTTCTCAGAACATACGATGCCGGAGGAGTATGTTAACCGTTTCGCCTCTCATAAAAACTTCGCCTATAACCACTTGACTGCAATCCTTCAGAGGAAGGTGTCGTGGCGAGGTACTGAGGCCATCTTGACTGGTATCTCACCAGAGGAAGTGGCACCGCCCGGTAATAGGAAATCTCCGATGAATTTCAGCATTGAGCCAGGTACTGTTTACATCGGATTCGAATTGGCACTCAACTTGGAAATTAAAAAAGGTGATGCGGTTGATATCTTCGGTAAATCTTTCGTGGTAGCGAGATGTCTCACTGAAAGCGGTAGCGATGATGACATCCGAATCTTTGGGAATCTCCGCGATGTGCAGAATATTCTCAACATGGAGGGTAGGATTAACGAGATAAAAGCGCTGGACTGCATCTGTCCCATTCCAGGGAAAGATTCTCTTACTGTTCTACGTGAGCAGCTCATATCTTTGCTCCCCGATGCAAAGGTAGTTCAAATTCAATCTATCGCCACAACTCGCGAGAGACAAAGGTTAACGGTCGAAAAGTATTTCGCGTTTATCATGCCGTTTGTGCTAATTGTGTGCGCAGTGTGGATAGGGGCTATGGCGATGCTGAATGTGCGCGAGAGGCGACATGAGATAGGAATCATGCGGGCGCTCGGTTATAGTTCAGGCAAGATAGCATCACTCTTCTTAGGTAAAGCAGTCGTCATCGGTCTTATAGGAGCCGCTGTGGGATTCGGCATCGGGACTGGTCTGGCTTTGTTCTATGGGACTGACATATTCAAAGTTACGGCGAAGATGATAAAACCGGTATATGGATTGCTCGTTTGGTCAATTATCGTCGCGCCAGCGTTTGCCGCGCTTTCAAGTTTCATCCCGGCGATGGTAGCTGTAACTCAAGACCCTGCTCTCACGTTGAGGGAGGGATGAAAGGTAAAAAACATGGTTAATCTTGAAAACATCAGCAAAATATATAGAACCAGGCACGGCGAAATCAAAGCTCTGAATGAGGTCAATTTCCAGGTCAAAGAAGGCGAGTTTGTGGTCGTCCGAGGTCCAAGCGGTAGCGGGAAAACAACGTTGCTTTTGACCATCGGAGGGATGCTCCGGCCGACGGAAGGTCGGATTATCGTGGACAAAAGCGAAATATACAAAATGAGCGAACGGGAGAGAGCAAAGTTCAGAGCAGAGAACATCGGCTTTGTTTTTCAGATGTTCCATCTGGTGCCGTATTTAAACGTCATCGAAAACGCATTATTAGCGGCTGATGCGAGAACCAGCCCGCAAATCAGGCGGGCAGAGGCGGAAGAGTTGTTGAAACGTTTACGCTTATCAGAGCGAGAAAATCATAAGCCTTCCGAACTCAGTGCAGGAGAAAAACAGCGCACAGCCGTAGTGCGAGCGATGCTCAACCATCCCAAAATTATCCTGGCAGATGAGCCAACTGGCAATCTCGACCCTGAGAATGCCGCTGAAGTTATCGGATATTTATCGGAATTTCATCACAACGGCGGCACCGTAATCGTTGTCACCCATGGAATTGTAGCAGACCAATATGCTGACCGCATAATTCATCTACGAGAAGGTCATATAGTGGGAGGGTGAGGCTCTCCGAAATCGGAACCGAACCCAAAAAGCTCGGCTGGAGCCTCGTTCTCCCTTATACCCGCGTTGATGGCTCCTTTACCTCATCCAATAATCTATTGATGATTCCGTCCGAATCGACACCCTCGGCTTCCGCGTGGAAGTTTGTCAGTATGCGATGGCGCAAAACAGAATGTGCGACGGATTTGACATCTTCGATGGAGACATTGAACCGCCCACGAAGGATGGCACGCGCTTTTCCGCCTAAAATTAGATACTGTCCAGAGCGTGGTCCAGCGCCCCAACTAATCCAGTTTTTGACGAATTCAGGGGAATCGCCGTTGTTAGGTCGAGTGGCGCGTGCGAGCTTCACAGCATATCGAACCACATTGTCGGCGGCGGGCACTTTGCGGACTATTTCATGGAGTTTGAGAATATCTTCCCCACTGAGGACACGTTCAAATTCGGGTTGATATGTCGTTGTCGTTGAGGTAACAATCTCAACTTCTTCCTCTTCAGTGGGATAGTCAATGACAATTTTGAACATGAATCTATCCAACTGCGCCTCGGGCAATGGATAAGTTCCCTCCTGCTCGATCGGATTTTGAGTGGCTAAAACGAAAAATGGCAAGTCCAGACCATACCGTGTCCCACCTGCTGTAACCTGATATTCCTGCATCGCTTCCAGCAAAGCCGCTTGAGCTTTCGGTGGGGTGCGATTAATCTCATCCGCCAAAATAATATTGGCAAATATAGGTCCTTTCATAAAACGAATATCTCTGTGCCCTGTCGCTCTATCCTCTTCAATGATATCAGTTCCGGTGATGTCTGCGGGCACTAAATCAGGCGTGAACTGAATTCGTTTGAATTCCAGGTTAAGGATTTGAGCAATGGTTCTAATCATTAGCGTCTTCGCCAATCCTGGGACGCCCTCCAACAAGCAATGCCCTCCCGCGAAAAAAACCATAAAAATTTGTTCGATGACATCTTTCTGCCCGACGATAACTTTATTTAATTCACGAAGGATAACCTCTCGCCCTTCCATTAGTTTTTCTACAGCTTGGATCTCTTCTGTTGCTGGCATTTATCAGTCCTCCTTTTCTATTTTTAAGAAAGAAACCGAGTTTTTCCCAAAACTCAGTTTCTATGTATCATCATTTTCCAGCTATCTCCGGTTGAATTTTCTTGCCTATAAGCTGTTCAGGTTTTATCCATTGAGCGACTATCAGCGAAATCGCTGCTACAGCCGCGCCGCCGAGAAATACGACATTGTAGTCTAAAGCCTTCCATGCTATCCCACCGATAAGCGGTGCGACAACTGATGCAATATGATTCATAGATACGCCCATTGCCAATGTCGGTTTGATATCTTCGGGCGGCGCTATTTTATTCAGATACGTCGTCAGCGCGATACCACCCACAAATATAAGGTTGTCGATGCAATATAATACATACAGAGTGTTGACTTCTCGAATCAAGGCATATCCGATGAAAATAAAAAATAAGCCGATGTAGCTTGCCGAAAGCATAATGCGCTCGCCCAACTTGTCAACTAATTTTCCCATAAGCGGTGAGGTCACAAAAATCATGAATTGATTTATGAGCACCAGCCTGATTATTATATCTCGGTTTGTGCTAAATTCATTCACCAGCAAAAAGATTGCGAAGGTCATAAATATCTGTTTTCGGCAGCCTTGTAAGAATGACAGCAGATAATACAGGCGGTATCGTTTTTTGAAGACAAAGCGGCTTTCACGTAGTGTTCCGATTAAACGTCGTGAAGCGAACATGATAAAAACGCCGCCAATCGCACACGCCGAGCCGGCGATGATAAACATTCCGCCGAATTCCAGTTTATTGATAAGAAATAGACATAAAAGAATTGCTCCCAGATTCGCAAAGCTCCCCACGCTACGCAATTGTCC
>JACKQG010005382.1_pt1 | contig 14146 bp, 11 predicted proteins | sample 8237621 | NCBI WGS metagenome assembly JACKQG01 (sample SAMN15677084, study PRJNA649215) | marine metagenome | biome: marine; feature: Black Sea; material: saline water; isolation source: suspended particulate matter (SPM) from the Black Sea western gyre | collected 2013-06-09/2013-06-10 | depth...
CTTGGGCTGGCTGCATAAAGTCATTAGCCAGCAATGTACAAACAAACAAACTTAGTACAAAAAGAATTAAAATTCTTTTCATTTCCCCTCCTTTTTATGCGTTTATTTACGCTTAATTAATAAAATAACATGAATACAAATTCATGTAGCACTTATTGAAATTATTTATTTAAAATCACTCACATTTGTAAACGAATAACACAAGGTTCATAACAATGGGCAAGTTATAGAAATGAGAAACAGGGCATTTGCCCTGTTTCTCATATTTGTGTTTATTTCATAAGGATCATTTTCTTTGTAGAAACGTAGTTACCTGTTTTCATTTTATAGAAATAGATACCACTGGAAACAGACTTGTTGTTAGTATCTTTTCCATCCCAGGTAACATCATGGTTACCAGCTGTCATCTGCTCGTTTATAAGAGTTTTAACTTTCTGCCCTTTTATATTGAACACTTCGATGGAAACCTTGCCAGCTTCTATCATGTTGTAAGCTATTGTAGTAGATGGATTAAATGGATTGGGATAGTTCTGAGAAAGATGACCGGCAACAGGAGTTATAGTGTTTTCATGTATTGAAGTTGTATTTGGTTCCTGGAATTCAAGATCGAGAGCAGCGTAACGAAGTGAACTACCATTTATTGTACCACCACCGGGAGTTGCAACTGCAGCTGAGCCGTAATCATTATCGTCCATGAACACAAAGTGCAATTTGGCATGATAATTGCCAGATGTATTGCTGAGGATCTCAAGCTTATCACCAAGACAAGCGTCAACAGCTATCATATCTTCTAATTCCGGTGCGTAGTTACCATCATAATGATTAACAGGATCAATTATATTGTCATTCGGATTGGCATTGAAGTATCTGATATCTGACCAGGTTTCACCATTATCGTCTGAAATTATTATACAGAATTCAGATTCCTTTACCCAGCCATCGTATCCTGGTTCTTCATAAAATGCAGCCTGAAGTTTTGCGCTATCGTGCCATACACATACAACCCAGTTTTCATTAGCAACCATCTTACAGATGCTCTCATGGAAATAAGCATCCTGCCAGCCACCCTCTGTGTTAAAGAACCAGCTCGGGCAGCTCATAACAACAATAGGCCAGCCTTCATCGTCATACTCATCTACAATGCCGTCATCATTAAGGTCGAAGGCAACAGCCAGGTGATCATCACCAGGATCGGTATCCTGAACATCCAGATCGTAAAAACTGAATTCACCTGTTACAGTATCAAAAGTGAATATTTTAGGATACATATAAGCAGGCCAATATACTCCTTGGCTTATATTCTCTGCCGAGTTATAATTTACACCGGTCATCCATTGTATTTTTGTATTATTGTCTGTGAATACACCATTGTAATGACTCATATCGTTTGAAGGAAGGATGAACATTTCAGCAGCACTTCCATCATCATTTTCCCAAAGGGGAGCATAGGGAGGATTTTGATTCGTAGGATTATCCATCGGTTGTTTTAGTTGTTGTGTGTATTTTGTAAATGTATCACCGTAGTCATCACTATACATAGCCATCAGAGAATCCCCTGCACTACCGAAGAAAGCAACTTTTCCATCAACTTTACTTACGATCAAGTCTTTATTTACACGGTCGATGTCATTATAGTGCATGTAATCAAAATATTCGAAAGTTTTCATAGTCCAATCAAGATGTGCTGAATATAATAGAGAGTCGGCATTGAAATCCGCATATCCATAAAGGCTGTTATAATTTGAGCCGGTATAGTTGTTTCCATAGGCATGAACTCTTCGATGTCCTGCTAGTGGAGATGGTCCGATCCATACCTGAGGCCAGATAAATTCATCATCTGCATGTCCTGTAAGTGGTGCACTCATTTCAGGATTATCAAAAATTATAAATGGCTCTATCCAGTTTGATGGAGAGCCAGAAGCATGATACAGTTCATACGTGATGGAACTGTCATAGCTGTTATCCGGCTCAACTACAGAGTGCCAAATAATGAACGGGTCACCTGTAACAGGATCGATTGCAATACCCGTGAAACCTTCACGATCGATAGTATAAACATTAGATGCACCACTGTAATAAAGAGTGCCATCCGGATTCAGATAACTGTAGAATGCTCTTCGGTCTATGTCAGGAACTGATGTTTCTGAGCACATGTAACTTACAAACATTCCATCTGCCGGATAACCGTATGGCATTGAAATCTCAGGTTGAAATCTTAAGTTGTGACCATTATAACTGAAAGGCATGTAATCATAGTACGAATCGATCAGGTAAGTGGTATTTTCACTATTACCATTTTGAATAAAGAAATACTCCGGTGCAGGATCTTGATCTCTAAATGCAGACCTGTAACCAAAGCGCATTCCTTGATAGTAGCCACCCTTGGCAATTTGTGCCGGCTGCATTAGGTCATTAGCCAGCAATGTACAAACAAACAAACTTAGAACTAAAAGAATAAAAATTCTTTTCATTTTTCCCTCCCTTAATTTTTTTGGTTTATTTTACACTAATAAGAAAATTTTAAGGATAATCTGTGAGGAGTTTTTAAGAAACTCTCAGTAAGATCTCCCATATTTGTATATGAATAATCAACATCAATTATTGCAAAACTGGTAGGAATACTCCAGCCAAAACCAGCCGAATAACTTGCTGCATCATAATTAATTTGATACCCTGATCTAATTTTAAAAGTACCAATCTTATATTCCATTCCTATATTATAAGTTTCCTGTCTATCTACACAGTTATCAAGCTGAGCAGAAGCCAACAATAATTGATTATCCCTTGCATATAGATCCATTGCAACTCCAAGAGAGAAACCCATCGGGATCTTAAATGGGAATTCATCCTGATCTTCATCGATCAATCCATCACCATCGTTATCTAAAAGATCGAAAGGATCTTCATTTAAATGACCATCGCCATCCTCATCAACTTTATATTCAAGGTCAGGTCCAAAATTCTTGATTGCCATCCCAATTGTTAAATTGTTCCAACCTGTATTATATAACGAACCTATATCAACAGCAAAGCCATTCACATCATACTCATCAAGCTGTTCGCGCAAAAACTTGATATTTGTTCCAAACGAGAATTTATCAGTAAACGAATTAGAATACGTAATGCCCACCATTAAATCATAGCATGTAAAAAGCTCACCTGTGAACCCAAAAGTTTCTTCCTCGGTTACTTCCATATAATCCATATGTAGCAAAGCTGTGCTGAGTGCAAAAGTTCCCATTGTTGTAATTTTCGATATAGCTACATATTCATAGCGAATACCGGCAAGCCATTCTGTATGAGCAAACATAACTTGATTCTGTGATTTTAAGGCAAGACCGGCAGGATTCCAATACACCGATGAAATGTCATCAGAAACTGCTGTGTATGCCTCTCCCATACCAATAGCTCGAGCATCGATACCAATTTTTAGGAACTGAAGACCAGCAGTTCCTGATTTTGGAAATATATCGGCAAATATTATTCCGGGAATAACTGTAAGAATTATAAGGATAACAACACTTTTTTTCATAAATTTTACCTCTCATTCATAATTATGAGTTCGGTTCACAGGCTTTATTGCCCGTGAACCTGCATACTCAATTACTTGATTATAACAAACTTACCAACCTTGTTATCCCCGGTTTTATGGTCTTTTACCGAGAATAGATACACACCGGCTGCAATGATTTGATTGTTTTTTGATAAAAGATCCCAGGATGCCATGCCTGATGCTGTGATATCACTTTTCTTTAGTTTATCTTTATTAAGAGCTGCTCCTACAGTGATAATATCTTCACCTTCCGTTCCATGATGTACAACTTTATCAACAAGATCACCAGCGAGTGTATAGATTTTAATTGTACAATCCTCTGGTAAATTCACAAACCACAATCTTCGGCTTCTATCACCGGTGAAATCATCTTCCCTTCGTCCGTCGAATGCACTCTGTCCCACATAAGGATTTGGAACCACATAAATGTTATTCATATTAGTTTTTGCTGAAGGTCCAGGGAATATTATCTTCATATTTGCATCAGCGTCCCTGCCGGATTCGAGTGAACGAATCCACTGGGATGGGTAACCTCTATCCCAGGTTGTTACTGCTATGTAATACTCGATTCCTTTGGGCGGATAATTAATTATACGATGATAGTATCTTCGAGATAATCTTTTCTGTCTTATTTCCTCGATTTTTTCTGGTTCCTCTAAAACTACCGAGCTTACAAAACCGTCCAATGGAATAAGTCCTCTTGAATACAACTCAAGATAAACATCTTCACCAAGAGGCAATGCTTGAAGATTTGGATTAATAAAGTATAAAGCTTTGTCATTATCAGACCAATTTTCTAATCCTTCTACTGCCAACGCTGTTGCCCGTGTCTTTGTGTAGTCATAAAGAGGTTCACCAAATACATAATCATCCGCTATATCAAATGGGATTAACTCATAATGTTCGTTATAATGATAATAATCCAGATCATCTTCAATAATTTGTCTTCTATTGGGAAGTGATTTATTATAAGTACCAATTCCGATATCACCTTTATAATCTACATAAAACGTATCACCATGATTTACTTCATAATCAATTAAGTCCTGATCAGTTTCGTATTTATCCCATTTTCCTTTTTCTACCCAGTCTTCCTGAGATCCGCTTCCCGATCTGCCATAAAGTGTGTAACCCTGGAAATCATGCCTTAGCCTGAATGCAGTCCAAGGATTTATAATAGCATTTTCATTTCTGTTTTGAGGATTTCCGAGAGAATCATAAGGTGCATATTCTATTGGAAAATAACCATATAAAGCTAATTGATCATCATATTTATCGATGTGGCTGTCAATATTTTCATATATTTCTTGCCATCCAACACCACGTTGAGGAACAAAATCTATATCAATAGTAAATTCAGATTTATTATCCCAATACACTCCAATCGCATTGCCATTATCAATAAGATTAGCATACATTTGGGGATAGTCTGGTGGTTCTGGAGCCTGGTAATGAGGGAATGTATCAGGTTCCACAACTGTAGTTAAGGTTTGAGCTTCTCCATAAATAAATTTGGCAAATCCGGCAGTTTGCATTAATTCAGGAATTGTTTCACCCGGGAATACGGCAATAACGATCTTCATTGTTTTCCCCGGGGCAAGGTTCCAGGAGCCTGCTGTTGGATTTGTCATGCCCAGCATATCACCATAGAAAGCAAACAGGTATCTTGTATCTGTACCACCAGGAAAATGGTCCGGTTGATAATTTGGGTCAGCTTTAACATCAAAACAAAATTCATCATCAGGATTTCTTCCCGTTAAAAGCCAGTATTTCTCATTTGGCGTATCATTGGCAGTTGTTGAAAAATAAGCCAATGGGTTCCAATCATCGGGACCCCAACCTACATCCCATGTCCAGCAGGCGAAAACTAATTGCTCGGGATCAGGTGTACAAACACGAGATCCAACAAATCCGGTGGTTAGTCCACCATCAGTATCTGCATCATAAGTATAGGCAAATTCGTATCCTTCGCCGGAAACATAACTACTGAGATCATCCGGTGCTATAGCAGATGCACCAAAAGATTGCGGACCAACATCGGAATCCATATAAATACCCATAGCACAATCAAAAAGCGTATCGCCATACTCAATGTTCATATTTGTAATATTAAACTCTACGTAGCAGAGGTTTTTTATATATTCATAGCTCCACTGGTAGCTCATCTGACGAACACGAATATTAAGAGGAACGTGTGTATTCGAACCGGCGCTTGAGCTATAATCTCTATCCGGATCAGGATTTCCATTCGGGAAAGGACTATAGTCGTAATAATATGATATAAAATCTTGTTCAGAAACAGGATAACCATCCTCATCAGCTATTCCATCTCCATCATCATCTTTTGTTTCTGAGAAATTATATAGATCATTTGAGTCATCACTCAAGTCTAAAAAACCCAAGGGATACCAGATAGACTGGTTGTCTTCATCGGTAATGATATCTGTTCCGTAAGGTCCTTGTGAATTATGAAGCCAGTCACCGCCATAAACAGAGAATACTGCAGGTAGTTCATCCCCTGCTCTGAATGGAAAAGCATATCCTACCGGATCTTCATCTATAAGATTATCATTGTCATCATCTACACCCTTTCTTTGCTCCCTTATAGAAGCTGAGATGATTTTGTCCTGGTAGTTATGAGCAGTATATTGCGCTCCCAGGTGAGAAGTTTCCAAAGGATTATATGCCGGCAAAAGTTCATTGATCCGGTGCCATCCGTCACAACCTATACTTACTAAAGTATCAACTACTACAGGCAAAGTATCGTTCCACAGAGAATCACTTTCGAGAACATAATCATTATCTGCTACTGGTGGAAAGTGAAGCCAAAAGTACTTTCTTCCCAGGTGATCTCTTTTTACCTTTTTTGCACCAAACCATAATCCACCGAGGTATAGATAATCTATAGACGAACCTCCCGGATATTCAAGTGAAGGCCACTTCGGATCTGTTTCACCTGAACCAAAGAATCCATAATTACTAACACGTAGCCAGATGTTTCCAATGTTGTGTACACCTGAAGTATCAAATTTCCTATTCCCTATTGTACTATCTTTGTGCATAGAAAAAAGAAAGCTGCTAATGGTTAGAATAGCCAGCATAATAACAAGGAATCTAACATTTTTTAAATTCATATTACGTCTCCCCATCTTTAATTTAATTCAAAATCTATAGGGAATACTACCCAACAGGCAACAGCCCGTCCCCCGCTCTTGGCAGGTTGAAATTCCCACTTTTTTACAGCATCAATTGCTATTTCATCCAAACCACCAGGTCCTGCTTGTAACGATTTTACAATTTCAATAGCGCCTACAGTACCATCGGCAAATACTTCAACTTCAAGAACAACTTGACCTTCAATTCCAGCGTTTTTCGCAAATTGTGAATATTCAGGTCTAGTTTGTCTTATTGGAAAAGGTGCATCTTCGTAAATAACGAATTTATCAGTTTTTCCAAGAACTCTAGTTTGTATATCATCATAGGGATCGAGTGTGGTTTTGTCGATTGTATCGATCACTTCGATATCTTCGTCATCATCACCTTCCAGATCATCTTCCACTACAATTACCACAACAGGTTTCACTGTCTCTTCCGGTGGTTTGATCTTTTCCCTGATCTCAGGTGGAATATCTATTGCTTCTGTTATATTTATTACCCTTTTAAATGGTTTTATTTCAATTTTGGGAGATACAATAAACGCAAAAAGAAGAATCAGGATCGCCAGGCTGACCGACTTATCGTAATAAGTTTGAGCAATATCTTTCCAATCAATATTTTCTTTATGCATTGCCACCTACCTTTTCAGCTTAGCTTCAAAATATACACGGAGAGCATTTGCTTCCCGCAATTGATTTAAGATGTCGGACATGATGCCATAATTCGTTTCTCTGTCTGTCCTGAAGCAAGCGAGCAAATTAAAATCTTCCGATAGTTTTTTCTGCATAACCCATTTAACATCGGGAATTGAAACTATAAAATCATCGATCGAGATGATACCGTTTCGATTCACGTAAATAGTTGAAGAGTGAGTGCGCGGTATCTTTTCTATACTGGCAGCTCGCGGCATACTTACCGGTAAGCCTTTTTCTCTAACGAACACTGTGGAAACCATAAAAAACAATAGAAGTAAAAAGGCAATGTCAGACATGGAAGCTGTAGGGATCATCGTTTCAGGTTTGTTGGTTTTCTTTATTTTTGCCATCATCACTTCCTAATTTGTTGATAGAGATATCTTTTCTGCACCAGACGCCTGGATCTTATCAAGAGCCATAACCATAAACTGGTATTTGCTTTTTCTATCTGTCTTTAATGAAATAACCATATCGGGATTTTGAGTAACAAGCCTTTTGATCTTGGCTTCTAATTGATTCATGGGAACCTGTTCTTCGATACCACCGGAAATAACGGTTACCAAACCTTCTTTATCAATCCAGACTTTTGTAAGGTTCTCATCCTTCAGTTTCACCTTTTTCATATCTGCTTGTGCGACTGCCGGTAAAACTATACCAAGACCTTTTTTAATATCGAACTTGGTTGTTGACAGAAAGAAAACAAGCAACAGAAAAGCCACATCAGACATTGATGCAGTGGGAATTCCACCCATATCTTTTCTTTTTCTGCGAAACATTAATCCACCTTATTTGGATTCAACAAGGGTTTCTACGAGTTTTTCTGAACCTCTCTGCATATCCATTACAAGCCCATCGACCATTCCCAGGAACATATTGTTGAAAAATTGCATGGGAATAGCAACGGCAAGACCGGCTGCTGTTGTGATAAGTGCAATCTGGATACCGGTAGCAACAATTGTGGGCTCAACTTCACCTGCAGCAGCAATATCGCGGAAAGCTTTGATCATACCAACGATTGTTCCAAAGAAACCGAACATTGGTGCAAGGTTTATAGTTGTGGAAAGAGGAATAAAACCTTTTTCCAGGAAAGCCATTTCGATAACACCAGCATTTTCGATAGCCTTTTCAACAGCATCAATACCTTTATCAACTTTTAAAAGACCCAGATGCATAACAGCTGCAACAGGTCCTTTGGTTTCTTCACAAAGTCTGATTGCTTCATCATATTTTTTATCTGCAACCAAAGGGATCAACTTATCAAGAAAATCTTTCAGGTTAATTTTAGCATAGTTCAAGGAAATTATTTTCCAGATAACTGTAGCCAAACCCCAGATAACAAGAAGAAGAATTGGATACATAACAAATCCACCCTGAATGAATATGTCCACAAGGCCGCTACCTACGATCTTACGGGCAAACATTTCCAGGCCACCAGACTCGGGTGCTTCCTCAAATGGCAATTCTTCTTCAACAACAGCTTCTTCAGTAAGAGTTTCTTCAGCTATAGCTTCACCTGTTGATTCTTCCTGAGCAAAAGCCATAACTGTAAATGTCAAATTAACTAAAGCTATTAATGAGATTATTATCAAAAACCTTTTTCTCATTACTATTTCCTCCTAATTTTTATACATCCTTATTTTATTTGATATTACCAAAGGAAGGCTAAACCAAACGAAATAGTTCTGCCAACCGATACATTCGATGGATTTCTGTCTAATGCTGAATATACTGAAGAAGTACTCGGATCAATATAACCATCATTATTGAAATCCAACTCTGTACCACTGTTAAATGGGTTTCCAGTTTTTCCATAAACTGTATTATGGTTTGGTCTATTAAACAGATTATTTATATTTGCATAAAACTTCAACTTCATATTCTTCCCAAAACTAAAGTTCTTGGAAAATTTCAAATTAGCATTTTCGGTAAAGGGTCTTGTTGCACTGTTAGTTTCAAGAACAGCGTCATCTTCACTAATTGGAGTATAAGGTGCGCCCGAAGAAATTCCATAGAGGAAATTAATAGCAAAATCATGAAGCGGAAGAACTGTTTCCGTGAATGGAATATAGAACTCTTCTCCAGCGCCTACTTTGAAAACAAGGTTCAAATTGAAGCTATGCCTTAAATCCCATGTCAATGGAAACTCTCGCAAGCTTTCATCACCAGTAGTAGTAGTCTCGGAATGATTACCATATGCCCATGATAGCGAATATGAAGCTGATCCCTGGATAAAGTTTGAAAGTAATTTCTGAAGGTTCAAATCAAGTCCGCGGATACTGCCGTAATCTTCCGAAATATATTCATTCCATTTTAATGAAGGATCTGCAGGATCAACCTTTTCCTCGGTGCTTACATAATTATAAATATTTTTGTAATAAGTGGTAATATCCATTATATAATCTTCATGAAGCTGATATTGCAAACCTGCCTCATAAGTGATAGTAGTTTGGTCTTTGAGTTCCGGGTTACCTACTACTATATCTGCACCTGGGTTTACTATAACATCCTGTGGTCTTCCAGTTGTAAAGATATATTGCATCTGCGGTAACTGCCTTTGATAATTGTAAACAAAATGTAATACACTTCTTTCTGAAATTGGATGAGAAACACCTAAACGAGGTGAAATCATGTATTGTGGTTTACTGAATCGATCACTGATAGTCTCATGGTAGTCAGCTGCACTGATATATTTCGCATACGCTTCAGGGTACAATTCTGGAGGCGGCACTATCAGAATACCTGATCCAGGAGGATCTTCAATCTTATAAGTACTTTCATTAATTGGATTATCGGGATCGATCGATTCCAGATATGATCCGCTGTAACTTGCTGTTTTAATATCATAATCCCCACCAAGATACCAGACATCGCATCTGATACCAGCATTTATGATCAAGCCTTCCCATACCATTGCATCCTGAATATATAAACCGCCTTGCCAGGGATCAGCTTCATAGCCATCTGTTAAGCCAGAAGCAGCAATCGTAGCTGCTAAAAGGTCTTCTCTTGCATAGAAATCTAAGCCACCTGCTGGAACAATAATTTCTTCTTCATTGATAATAATTGTGTCTCCTGCAGCATAAGATTCTTCAGGAACGCAATCTTGCAGATAATCTTCATATCGAGCATCTGATAGGTCCCAGGGATTTCTCCATTGATCTTTTTTAATATGATGCTTGATTACTTCAAATCCACTCTTCAGTCCATGAGTTTCATTCACTTGATATTCAACATCTGATCTTAATTGATAAACCTGATTTTCATCATCTATGTATGTGCCCCAAACAGTTCCCGGTTCAACAAATGGCACAGCAATTACAGTGCCTTCTCCGGTTTCATAAACCCATGCATAATCTTCTACATTACTGACTATATTATTATCTTCAGCTGTTAAGTAGAGAATTCCATCAGTATTTCCAAGTTGATTATCACCATAAAGATCAAACGCATCAGAATCAGGATTAAGTGTAAACCAGTCATCTCTGGAAATGTCTCGAGGAGCTTGATTTACAATATTTTCGTACATGCTTGCTTTTACTTTTATATTGATCTGTGATCCTATTGTGTGATCGTATGTAGTAATATACTGACGTTGATCACTAGAAGTTTTTGCATAATGTTCAAGGGCATATCTCCAACCATGACTAAATGGAAGATGATCATAACTATCACCCCGTATAGCAAATGTGAGATTCTGGCGTTCATTAAATTTATATTTTAGTTTCAAGTTTGCATTATAATCATTATAGTTTCTATCACCCAGATCGAATCCAATAAAATCCTCTCTGCCTTCATATGGTGTGTATGGTTCATAATCGGACCAACTACTAACCAATCCCTCAATCTCATCATAAGGTTTTAAATCGTAATAATCATGATACCTGGTATCATGCCAGTTTCCTGCGCAGTTAAAATAAAAAGTAAATTTATCTCTCAGGGATGAAACAAATGAAGTAAAAACAGGACCACCCATCGCAAACTTAAAAATATCGCTATTCGAATTATCGAAAGAATCAATCAAATGATCTGTATTCAGTTCGATTTTTCCAGAATAATCACGTGATCCACTTTTAGTTACAATGTTTACCATACCCGATTGAGCATTACCATATTCAGCAGTAAGTCCACCTGTCATTACATCCATATTTGCAATTGCATCTGTGTCTATAGTAAGGGCTGCCCCGCCATCTACAGGGTCAGAAACCGACATACCATCCACAGTATATGCCACTTCGTTTGACCTGCCACCACGAATATGAATTTCACCATTAGTAAGAGTCACACCAGCCTGGATCGCAATAATATCTTCAATATCGGAAACCGAGATATCCTCGATTGTCTCAGAAGTTACTGTATTTCCCGATGAAGTTTTCATCTTCTGCACCATTTGCACACTAGCTTCAACTACGCTGTACCCTTCAATTTCTACAGCTTGTGTTTTAAGCTGGAAATTTTGCATTGTAGTAAGGTCAAGATTAATTACTACTCCAACAGTTTTACCCGGGCGAAAACCTCCACGCATACAAAAAACATCGTATTTGCCAGGTGGAATATTGATAATATAATATGAACCGTTTTCTTTGGCCCGTATACCGGCAATAAGAGTCTCACCATCCATAACAGTTATATTTGCAAAAGGGATAGGATTTCCCTCATTATCAGTAACTTTCCCGGCAAGTTTACCGGTGGTACCAGCAGTTAATGAAGTAGATATAATAAAAGTTACTAACAGCAAAAAAATAATTCTTCTTTGCATCAATTTCTCCCCCTATGGTTTATATTTTTGCATCGAACAAAAACAATATCGAGAAAATTCATGTCAATTTTTTTTTGCCCAAATTTATTTTCTCATTCTTAATTTCTTTTATCCCACTCACCTGTCAAGTATTTAGTACTTGCCAGAAATTTTGCTTTCTCCTTTTCCCATGTTTCAATATCTTCACTGACCATAAATTCATCAGTTTGCCAGGTCATTTTAAAGCCACTTATCAATGCTGAAACAGCATCATCGAAATTCACAGATTCCTTCAATATTTCATTGATAGCGATAGTTTTTTTTGAAAGATACACTGCCAATCTTTTGCGTTGCTCATTACTCAGGTTTGGTATAACATACGCTAATTTACTTTGATTTTTCTGTAACAGGATCGATCCGTGTTGTAAGAAAGTGTTATCTTTTCGAACCTGTGCGCTCCCTACTATCTTTTTTTTCTGATAATTTAACTCGAATCTGGAGCTACTGGAGAAACACGGATTTACTGCCTGTCTTTGATGATGGGAAGAAAGTTCACTCTTTTCAAATTCTACTTCTATTCCCAGGTTTTTTAATCCTTGTGCAAGTGCTCGGCTGATCTCGGAATACGACTCCAGAATATTACCACTCAAGTTCTCTGAAATTGGGGCTATTACAGAATAGGTTACTTCTTCATCGTGCAGAATAGCTCTACCCCCAGTGGGTCGGCGAACATATCCAAAACCGATTTTTTTTAATGCCTCTAAATCGATCTCTTTAGAGAATTCCTGGTTATAACCAAATGAGACTGCAGGAGGATCCCACCCGTAAAAGCGTATCGTAGGCAATGAACGCTTCTCCTTCACTCCAATGAAAATGGCTTCATCGATCGCCATATTCATGGCAGGTGACATTTTACCGGTGTTTAAAATCCTCCACTTCATCCTTCATGTGCTCCTTATAAATCTTTTCCGAATCATTTAAAATGCAATTCACATTCCTTTTACAATATTGAATATATAAAATAATCTATTCTGTTACTTATTATTATATATCCATTAATTCCAAACAATTACACCGACATAAAAAAATCTTCAAATTTTCATCCACAATCATTTTCAATTCAAATAAATGCAAATTGCGGAATAGATCCCGCATTCTGCAGGGTAAACTCCGCAATATTAGCATAATTGGTTTTAATTTTTTTTTACTCGGCAACTACGCCACCGATTTTTATAGGTTCTGTTTCATCTGGTTTTTCATCATTCTTTTGATCTATTTCTGTACTTATTCCACGTTCTTTTTTCAGGTCTTCATAAAACAGAACCATAGAAGTCATCATATATGGTTGAAGCCAGAGAAAGCCGATTCCGAACGATAATACGCTCAGGAACATCCAGCCGATGAAGCTCAAATTGAGCATAAATAATTTACTTTTATACCCGTACATCATTTCCTTGCTTTTACGAAGTGCTTCCGAAATCCCAATATCGGGATTGTCTATAAACAGAAAGAAAGCCATGCTGTAACCGTACGCTGCTACCGGGAATTATAAGTAGTAAACTCCACAAGAAAACATACAGGTTCATCAACCAATATAAACCCAGACTTCTTCCAAAAAGTCCCAAATTTGGACCGGAGAAATTGAAAGCCTTGAAAATAAAATTAAAATCAGTAATATTTTTTCGTACCAGCTTCACAAAGAAAAGTAAAAATCCATACATGAGTGGTCCCATAATGGCAATAAACGCAATCTGCCCCAAGCCTGGAATGGACGCAATTACTGAAATGATTCCCATATAAATAAGCACAGCAACGATTGCATTTCCCCAACTACCTGCCAATGTCTCTCTGGCAGCTTTTCTAATTTCAAAATTCTGTTTCATTAGTTCTCCTTTTTAGAATTTTATGCTTTTAATAACACTCTCTTTTCTTGCTTCAATATCTTTCAAATCAATCTCTATTAATTTATTCAAACTGAAAGATTCAATATTGAATGATGCCATAACT
>JACKQG010005383.1_pt1 | contig 14146 bp, 8 predicted proteins | sample 8237621 | NCBI WGS metagenome assembly JACKQG01 (sample SAMN15677084, study PRJNA649215) | marine metagenome | biome: marine; feature: Black Sea; material: saline water; isolation source: suspended particulate matter (SPM) from the Black Sea western gyre | collected 2013-06-09/2013-06-10 | depth...
GATCGTCCTAAAACCGAACTGGCATATAGAATCCCAGCTTCTAAATTAACTAGAAAAAAATTAGATTCTGGAGAAAAACTAGAAGAATTAGACGGATTAGATACTACTATAGATTGGAAAAATACTGGAGATAATAGTTATGATGGTGAAAAATTAAAATTATTAGCTCATGATGAAAGTGGCAAATGGGAGAGACCTGATAATATTAAAAACAACTGGAAGGTAACAAAAACCTGTTTAAGATTAGGTAGAAGAATCATTGGTAAGTGTATGATGGGATCAACATCTAATGCACTTGATAAAGGTGGACAAAATTTCAAAGAAATTTATTATAGTTCTGATGTTAATAATAGAAACAGAAATGGTCAGACTAAATCAGGTTTATATTCTTTATTTATTCCTATGGAGTGGAATTATGAAGGTTATATGGATATGTATGGAATGCCTGTATTTGATACCCCTGAAAAAGAAGTATTTGGTATAGATAAATTACCTATAAAAATAGGTGTTATAGAGTACTGGGATAATGAAGCAGAAGGATTAAAAAATGATCAAGATGGTTTAAATGAGTTTTTTAGACAATTTCCACGAACTGAAAAACATGCTTTTAGAGACGAAACTAAAGAAAGTTTATTTAACTTAATAAAGATATACGAGCAAATAGATTTTAATGAAGAATTGAATAATAGAGCAGAAGTTACTCAAGGAAGCTTTCAGTGGAGTAAAGGTATTAAAGATACAGAAGTAATTTTCATGCCTAATAAATCAGGAAGATTTTTTATTTCTTGGATTCCTCCTAAAAATCTTCAAAATCAAGTGATTATAAAGAATAGTACTAAGTACCCTGGTAATGAGCACTTAGGGGCTTTTGGATGTGATAGTTATGATATTAGTGGCACAGTAGATAGAAGAGGTTCTAATGGAGCTTTACATGGGTTAACAAAGTTCACTTTAGAAGATGCTCCTCCAAATAAGTTTTTTTTAGAATACATATCTCGACCACCGACTGCTGAAACATTTTTTGAAGATGTTTTAATGGCTTGTATATTTTACGGAATGCCTATATTAGTAGAAAACAATAAACCTAGATTATTGTATTATTTTAAAAGAAGAGGGTATAGACAATTTTCTATCAATCGTCCAGACAAGATATGGAATAAATTATCAGTTACAGAAAAAGAAGTAGGTGGAATACCTAATTCAAGCGAAGACATGAAGCAAGCACACGCGGCAGCGATTGAAACTTATATAGAAGATAATGTAGGATTAAAACAAGATGGAAGTTTTGGTGAAATGGTATTTCAACGAACACTAGAAGATTGGGCTAAATTTGATATAAACAATAGAACCAAACACGATGCATCTATAAGTTCTGGTTTAGCTATCATGGCTTGTAATAAAAATAAATACAAACCTTTAGCAAACAGAACTACTAAAAAAATGAATTTAGGAATAAAGAGATATGACAATACAGGAGTACTTTCAAAAATACATAGATAAATGATTTATACTAATACAAGAAGTAGTTTCCCTGATCAGGTAGTACCTGAAGAAGAGAAAATGAGTTTAGAATATGGTTTGCAAGTGGCAAGAGCCATAGAAGGGGAATGGTTTAATAGTTCGCTGGGAGGATTTAGATATGAAAATAATTATAATATATTTTATCGTAGAAGATTATATGCTAGAGGAGAACAACCAGTACAAAAATATAAAGATGAATTATCTATAAATGGTGATTTATCATATTTAAATTTAGACTGGAAACCTGTACCTATAATACCTAAGTTCGTAGATATAGTAGTAAATGGGATGTCAAGTAAGCTTTATGAAATAAAAGCATTTGCTCAAGATCCTGCTTCACAAAAGGCTCGAACAGATTATGCTCAAAATTTACATAAACAAATTGCGGCTAAAGCTTTTATGGATGAAGTAAAAGGAAGTTTAGGAATTGATTTAGCTCAATTACCACCAGGTATGGAGGTTCCGCAAACAGAGCAAGAATTAGAATTACACATGCAATTAGATTATAAACAATCAATAGAGATTGCAGAAGAAGAAGCTATTTCAACTGTGTTAGCAAGAAATAAATATGATTTAGTAAGAAGGAGATTTAATAGAGATTTAACTGTTTTAGGTATTGGTGCTGTTAAAACTAGTTTTAATAAAGCTAATGGAATAACTGTTGATTATGTAGATCCAGCTAATTTAGTATGGTCATATACAGATGATCCTAATTTTGAAGATATATATTATGTTGGAGAAGTAAAATCTATAAGTATTCCTGAATTAAAAAAAGAATTTCCAGATTTAACAGATGGTCAATTAGAAGAAATACAAAAATTCCCTGGAACTACTAATTATACTAGAAATTGGCAAGGGAACAATAATAATAATACTATACAAGTTTTATATTTTGAATATAAAACATATGCAGATCAAGTGTTTAAAATAAAACATACTGATCACGGTTTAGAAAAAGCTATAGAGAAAACAGATCAATTTAATCCTCCTCCTAATGATAATTTTGACAGGGTTTCAAGATCAATAGAAGTATTATACCATGGAGCTAAAATATTAGGACATCCTATAATGTTAAAATGGGAGGTTGCGGAAAATATGACAAGACCTTTTTCTAATCTTAGTAAAGTGCAAATGAATTATCAGTTATGCGCACCTACTTTATATAAAGGTAGAATTACATCTTTAGTAGAAAGAATGATAGGTTTTGCAGACATGATTCAATTAACGTCATTAAAATTACAACAAGTTTTATCTAGAGTTGTACCAGATGGAGTATTTTTAGATGTAGATGGATTAGCTGAAGTAGATTTAGGTAATGGAACTAATTATAATCCTAGTGAAGCTTTAAATATGTATTTCCAAACAGGTAGTATAGTTGGTAGAAGCATGACTCAGGATGGTGATCTTAACCACGGTAAAGTACCTATTCAAGAATTAAATAGTTCTAGTGGTGGACAAAAAATTCAATCACTAATACAAACTTATCAATATTATTTACAAATGATAAGAGATGTGACAGGACTTAATGAAGCTAGAGATGCTAGTACTCCGGATAAAGATGCGTTAGTAGGATTGCAGAAGTTAGCAGCTGCTCAATCTAATGTAGCAACAAGGCATTTATTACAAGCAAGTTTATATTTAACATTAAGAGCATGTGAAAATATTGCACTTCGGATTGCTGATTGTTTAGAGTTTGATCTTACTAAAGAAGCTTTGATAGATAGTATAAGTTCATATAACGTAGGTACATTAGAAGAGCTTAAAAGTTTAAATCTTTTTGATTTTGGTATATTTTTAGAATTAGAACCAGACGAAGAAGAAAAAGCTGTATTAGAACAAAATATTCAAATGGCTATTCAACAAGGTGGAATTAATTTAGAAGATGCTATAGATATTAGGCAAGTAAAAAATTTAAAATTAGCAAATCAATTATTAAAATTAAAACGTAAACAAAATGCTAAAGCTGCTCAAGAAGCTCAACAAGCAAATATTAGAGCTCAAGCTGAAGCCCAAACTAAACAACGAGAAGAAGAGGCAATGTTTGAAGTTCAAAAGAAACAAGCGTTAAATCAAACTAATATTGAATTTGAAAAAGCTAAATCACAATTTGAGTTAGAGCGTTTACAAACAGAAATGCAATTAAAGAAAGAAATGTTAGAAGTAGAGTTTGTATTTGACATGGAATTAGAAAAACAAAAATCTCAAGCTACTAATGCAGCCACAAAACAAAAAGAAGAGTTAATAGAAGATAGAAAAGATCAAAGAAGCAAGCAAGAAGCAACTCAACAAAGTCAATTAATAAATCAAAGTCAAAATAATTTATTACCAACCAATTTCGTAGAAACAGAAAAAGGTGTCACGGATTTAAATCTGGGAGCACCACAACCTTAATTATATAATATCATATCATGGAAAAAATAGAAACACCAAAAGTAGATGAGTTAAAAACTCCAGAAAAACCTGTAGTAGATCTTAAAGTAGAAGGATTAAAGGTTAAAAAACGTCCAAAAAAATTAACCAAAAAAGTTGATAGTGTCGTTAAAATAGATTTAGACAAAACTAAAGAAATAAAAGAAAATGCCATTCAAGAATCAAAAACAGCGGAACCTATGTTACAAGATGCGCCAAAAAGCGTTGAAGAAGGGAAAGAAGCCAAAGTGGGATTGCAAGAAGTGGGATCAAGTGACGGGGATGTTAAAGAAGTAACTCCTATACAAGAAATTACTAAAAATGAAGTAAAAGAAGAATTTGTACCTACACCAGTAGTTGAACCAGTTATTGTTCCAGATAACTTACAAGATCTTGTAGGATTTATGAAAGATACAGGAGGTACAGTGGAAGATTATGTTAGATTAAACGCAGATTATTCTAAAACAGATCCTAACATATTATTACAAGAATATTATGCACAAACTAAGCCTCATTTAGATAAAGAAGAAATTAAATTTTTAATGGAAGATAAATTCCATTATGATGAAGAATATGATGAAGAGCGAGACATCAAGAAAAAACAACTCGCAATGAAAGAAGAAGTTGCCAAAGCTAATAATTTTTTAGATGGTTTAAAAGATAAATACTACCGTGAGATCAAGTTGAAACCCGGCACTAGTAAAGAACAACAGCAAGCAACAGATTTTTTCAACAGACACAACAAAGAGCAAGAAATAGCTAACAAACAACATCAAACATTTAAAAAGTCTACTAAAGATTTTTTCACTAATGATTTCAAAGGTTTTGATTTCAACGTTGGAGAAAAGAAATTTAGATATGGAGTTAAGAATGCTGATGAAGTTGCTACCGCTCAATCTGATATCGCCACATTTGTTAAGAAGTTCTTAAGTGAAGATGGGAGTGTTAAAGATTATGATGGTTACCATAAAGCTATTTACGCAGCACGAAATGCTGATACTATTGCCCAACATTTTTACGAGCAAGGTAAATCTGATGCAGTTAAAGATGTAATGGCAAAATCCAAAAACGTGAGTAATACGGCTCGCCAAGTGGCGACTGATGATCATGTTAATTTTAATGGATTTCGTATTAAAGCAGTTAGTGGTGTAGATAGTTCTAAGTTAAGAATAAAAAGAAAAAAATAAACAATTAAAAAATAAAAAATGGCGTTTACAACAATGAATGCGGGGTTAAACCCGTCGCAAAGTAGGGTGACATTAGCAAGTAATTATTTACAATGGACTGATAGTGGTGGTAGTAGTGCTACTCCTCCAGATTTTGCAGATTTTGCTCAGCAATATCTACCTGAATTATATGAACAAGAAGTTGAAAGATTTGGTAATAGAACTATATCTGGATTCTTAAGAATGGTCGGGGCAGAAATGCCAATGACATCAGATCAAGTAATCTGGTCTGAACAAAATAGATTACATATTTCTTATGATACCGCAACAGTATCTGGTGATACTTTTACAATTACTTTACCTGGTACGGCAACACAGCATGCTCTAAGAAATAATAATACAATCGTAGCTTATGATCCTATTACAGGATTAACACTAAAAGGTATTGTTACAGATGATGGTGGTACACCAGGTCCGGTTAGTAATACTTTTGATGCTGTTTGTTATACACAAGCTAACTGGGGTGCTATTGCAGGTGCTGCTAATGTAAGATTATTTGTTTATGGCTCTGACTTCACTAAAGGAGTTGTAGGTATGACAGGTGGAATTGATCCAGTATTAACTACTTTCTCAAATAAACCTATAATAATTAAAGATCAATTCGAAGTGTCAGGTTCTGATACAGCTCAAATTGGTTGGGTTGAAATTGCAACAGAAGATGGATCAAGTGGATTCTTGTGGTATTTAAAAGCTGAATCTGAAACTAGATTAAGATATGAAGATTATCTTGAAATGGTACAACTCGAAGGTGAATTAGTAGATGCTTCAACTATGGGTACAGCTGGTCAAGCAATTAGTGGTGGAGGTACTCAAGGTATGTTTGCTGCTTTACAAGATAGAGGTAATGTATATTCTGGTTTTGCTGGAGCTGCTGCTCCTGGTGCTGGTGCTTTAGGTGATTTCGATCAAATATTGCAACAACTAGATGCTCAGGGTGCTATTGAAGAAAACATGCTTTTCTTAGATAGAGCTACTGCTTTAGATTTTGATGATATGATCGGCGCTCAAGCTGGTGGTGGTTATGCTGCTGCTTCTTCAGTATCTTATGGTCTATTTGATAACTCTGATGAAATGGCATTAAACTTTGGATTTTCTGGTTTTAGAAGAGGTTCTTATGACTTCTACAAAACTGACTGGAAATACTTAAACGATGCTTCTACACGTGGAATGGTTGATAATATCAAAGGTGTTATGATACCTGCTGGTACGTCTACTGTTTATGATCAGATGCTTGGTCAAAACATTAGAAGACCTTTCTTACATACTAGATACAGAGCTTCAGAAACAGAAGATAGAAGAATGAAATCATGGGTGACAGGATCTGTTGGAGGTGTTTACACTAACGACTTAGATGCTATGCAAATCCATTACTTGTCAGAAAGATGTCTTTGTGTGCAAGCTGCTAATAACTTTGTATTATTTACAGATTAATAATTAACCCTTAAAAAATATAAAATTATGCTAATCAATTTCATAAACACGAATACAGACGTAACTCAACTGAGCCCATCGTCAGTTCCGGGCACAGTACAAACTGGAAATATTATAGTGGATGTAAATATTCCTACACTTATTTCAGCTTATGCTAATGCTGGTGCACTTTCTGTAATAGATCTTGCTATACAAGATCCTGCAGGCGGAGGTTTAACAACTTTAGAGATTCAATTTGATGGTGATATGGGAACTACGCTTCCTCAATCAGCTATTGATGATCTTAATGCTGCATTAGAAGCAGGAGTTGCTGATCCGTATCATATACCTAAATTTGAGAATGTATCTATTCCAACGATGTATTTACACGCGCCTACGCTGTATACTATCACAGGACTAAAAATATCCTAAATTTATAATTATTAGACTCCATTAACGTGGGGTCTTTTTTAACTAATTAATTATTTATATTATATTATATCATGGAAAAAGAAAAAGAAAAAGAAAAAACAACATGGGAAGTAAAAGATAGAAATTATTATCTTTTACATGGAAAATCTCCATTAACTTATACAATTACTTCAAAACATACAAGAAGATTTCCTTTATTGTGGTTTGATGAAGAACAAGGAAGACAAAGAGAATTAAGATATGCTACTAATCAATCCTCACCATTTGTAGACGAACAAACTGGTCAGGTTACATTAGAACATATAATTTTCAAAGACGGTGCTTTACATGTTCCTAAAGAAAAACAAAATTTACAAAAATTGTTATCTTTGTATCACCCACTATCAGGAAAGCGATTTAAAGAATTAGATAATATAGCAATTGCTAAAGATGAAGTTCAAGATATAGAATTAGAAATTTTTGCTCTAACATCAGCGCAAGCAATGGATATAGAACAAGCAGAAGCTATATTAAGAGTTGAACAAGGCTCTGGTGTGTCTAATTTAAGTTCTAAGGAAATAAAAAGAGATATTTTATTATTTGCTAGAAGAAACCCAAAATTATTAATTGATCTCGCTAATGATGATAATGTTATGCTAAGAAACTTTGCTATTAAAGCAGTGGAACTTAACGTTATAAAGTTAGCATCTGATCAACGAACGTTTATGTGGGCAAGCAATGATAGGAAATTAATGACAGTTCCTTTTGACGAAAATCCATATTCAGCTATGGCAGCTTATTTTAAAACTGATGAAGGTTTAGAAGTTTATAAGTCAATAGAGAAAAAAATCTCATAAATATGTAATAATAATAGAGGTGGCATAAGTCGCCTCTTATTATTTTAAAAAATTACAATGGCTATAAATGTAGATACGGTATATAAAACAGTTTTATTAATACTTAATAAAGAACAAAGAGGCTATGTGACTCCTGAGGAGTTTAATAAAATAGGAACTCAAGTTCAACTTGAAATATTTGAAAAATATTTTGAAGATTTAAATCAACAATTACGTGTTCCAGAAAACGATAGTGAATATGGTAATCGCGTAAAAAATGTAGATGAAAAAATATCTATATTTAAAACCGTACAATCCCTAGCTCCTAGTTGGGTTGTTGGTACAAACGAATTCAATATAGTGCAATCTCCTGCAACTATAACTCCCACCGTACACAGAATCGGTACTGTCATTTACAAAGATGAACAAGAACTAGAAAAGGTTGAAAGAAACGATTGGTTGCGACTTAATATGTCTAAACTAACTCGTCCTACGCCTGATTACCCTATGTATTTATACGAAGATAATAAGATAATAATACAGCCTTCAAACTTAATAAAAACAAATCCCGTAACAGGTGCTATTATCGATGAATTCTCATTAGCATATGTTAGAAAGCCGGCTGATATAAATTGGGTTTATATAGTACTTGGTAATGGGGCATATTCTTATGATAGTATTAATAGTCAAGATTTTGAAATTGATGATACTGATCAAACTGAAGTTATATTACGAGTTTTAATATACATGGGTATTGTTATAAGAGATCCACAAATCATACAAGCAGCAGCTCAGCAAGCAACAATGGAAGAACAAAATCAAAAAACTTAATAAATCATGGCAAATTCACCTAATCACGGTTTAATAAACGAAACCAATGAGCAATACTATGTAGGTCATCAAGCTAAAGTAGCTAATGGTAGTACTTCTTATACCTACACTTTCGACGAAGTATTGACTATGGCGGATTCAGCTATTCCATCTCCTAATACTCAATTTAGTTCTTGGAATCCTAATGATCCTAATTTCATGTTAAACAACTTTGACTTGATGATAAGTACTGGTGGATTAAATCCTTATGTATTATGGGATGGTACTAATGGTGGAATACCAGGAGTATTTGGATTTAGAGTATCAAAGTTTTCAGACACACAAGATTTTAGTGTAATAGAGTTTTGTGATGGCGATAGCACTTCAGCTACATTTGGACAAGCGGTTAATGCTGTTGCTAATGGATATTATATACAAGTTAGATTAAAATCTCAATTAGTTGATGGAGCTCCAAATTATGGAGATTATCAATATGTATCTATTAAAGACATTGTTAATAATTTTCTTGTTGGTTATGTAGGTGTAGGTAAAATAATTCCTAATGCTAAGCGTTCAGATATTATGTTTCACGCTAAAAGAGGTTTGCAAGAGTTTAGTTATGATACCTTAAAAGTAATGAAATCTCAAGAGTTAACTATTCCTCCTACTTTATCCGTTATTATACCTCAGGATTATGTAAACTATGTACAAATGTCTTGGATAGATGATTATGGAGTTAAACGTATAATATATCCTACAACACTAACTAGTAATCCCGCAGAAAAACCTTTACAAGATCAAAATATTACACAAAATAGTAATTATGGTTTTTCTTTTCCTTCACAAGGTTACGGTATACCTATGCAAGATCAATTTGGAGAAAATTTAGAAGGAACTTCTATGACAGAAGAAAGGTGGGCTAGTTTACCAGCTCACGTTCAGCAAGAGTGGAATAAATTTGGATCAATTTGGGGCAATAGAAGAGATTGGGGAGTATTAGGGCAACGCTATGGATTAGAACCTGAATTAACTCAATCTAATGGCTGGTTTACTATTAACGATAGAGAAGGTAAAATGTCTTTTAGTAGTAACTTAAGAGGTAAGCTTATAATTTTAGAATATATTTCAGATGGTTTAGCATATAATGAAGATTCTAAAGTACCTAAGATGGCTGAAGAAGCATTGTATATGCACATTGCTTACTCTGTATTAGCTGGAAGAGCCGGTGTTCAAGAATATATAGTTCAAAGATTTAAAAAAGATAGAAGAGCTGCATTGCGAAATGCTAAAATAAGACTATCTAATATCAAACTCAATGAATTTGTACAAATAATGCGTGGAAAATCAAAATGGATTAAATACTAAATACAATGGCAGAAGTTAAAAATACATTTATTCAGTCTAAAATGAATCGAGATTTAGACGGAAGAATTTTACCTAATGGTCAATATAGAAAAGGCGTAAACATACAGATAAGTAGATCAGAAGGAGACGATGTAGGTGCTTTAGAAAATGTTTTAGGTACTGAATTATTAACTAGTTTCGGCTTAGATAATTGTGCTTATGAAATTATCGGGCATACTGTTGATTTAGTAAATGACTTAGTATATGTATTTATAACTGATTATAGTGATTCTAGTGATAACAAATTAGATAATAATATTACGGGGCAAAGTACAGCTTTTGGATTTACTAATAAAAATTGTTTTATAGGGGTTTATAGTGATATAACTAAAAATGGTAGTTTAATTGTTGGTGGAGATTTTTTAAATTTTTCCAAAACACACCCTATAACTGGTGTAAATTTAATAGAAGATTTATTGTTTTGGACGGATAATAGAAATCAACCTAGAAAAATAAATGTAAACACAGTTGCTCCTGGATCTGGTAATGAATTTAGATTAGGTATTCAAGCCGGTTATTATACTAACGAAGATACTATTTCTGTTGCAAAATATTATCCATTTGAATGTATTTCTTTATTAGAAAACATTGATGGACCTTCTCAATGGGTTTCTACTATGACTAATAAAACAGAACAGTGGTTGCCACCCTATTGTATCGCAGCAGTGGACATAACAGTAGTGGGAACATCATTTGTAGTAGATGGAAATTATAGCAATATAAAAATAAATTCATCCATTAGTGGTGTTAATGTAGCTAGTAATCCTACTGGTTCTAGAGCTATAGTTACTAATAGTGTTATAGATACTCCTAATCCTGGTGAAACTACTATTACAGTAGATACCAGTCAAAACCTTACAGAAAAAGATTTAATTTATTTTCACGCTCCTAACCCTGAGTATGATTCTTTATGGCCTGGTGATGAAACTTACTTAAGTGATAAATTCGTAAGATTCAGTTATAGATTTGAATTTGATGATGGAGAATATTCTTTAATGGCGCCATTTACGCAAGCGTGTTTTGTACCTAAACAAGATGGTTATTTTATTGGTGGTGATGTAGAAAATCTCGAACCTCCTGTGAATACTGCTGATTCAGTGGCCACTGCTACGCCGATAAATTGGCCTATTTCAAGTACGTTAATTGGTGACGAGGGAAAGGCTTATGCGAGTTCTATTGTGGAGTTTTTTGAAAATAAAATTCAAAATATAGAGTTATATATTCCAGCGCCACATAAAAATGATACTCAATCTACTTTTAACAATATTCAGGATGAATTCAAAATAATAAGCATTGAAATAATATATAAAGAATCTGATAGCACTAATGCTTACGTGTTAGATACAGTGTCGGCAGATGAATTTACTTCAGAAACTTCTTCTTTTTATTCTTATGACTATCAATCGCGAAAACCTTGGAAAACATTACCAGGTAATGAAATAACTAGAGTTTACGATAAAGTTCCTATAAGAGCTTTAGCACAAGAATCCTCTGGAAATAGAATTATATATGGAAATTATATAGATAAACATACTTCTCCTGATTCATTATCTTACGTAGTAGGGATAAATGAAAAACCAACAATACCTAGTACAATAAGTGATGTTGGATATGCAGATAAAGATTATTATGTTAGAAAAGAATATCAAAATCATACTGTAAAACAAAATAGAAGTTATCAAGTTGGAATTGTATTAAGTGATAGATATGGAAGACAATCAGATGTAATACTTTCAGACATCTATAGTCAAGCTGTTCAAGGTTATGGATCTACTATATATCATCCGTATGCATCCACTCAACAAACATTAATAGATAGTACAGATACTTGGGCTGGAGATATGATTAATATGGTTTTTCACCAAGGAATTCCTAATACATTAACTTCATCAAAGAAAGGTTATCCTGGTCTTTATAGTAACAATGATAGAAGTTTTGTAGGTTTTGTACCTGGAGTAGGAATCTCTTCTAACTGGGCAGTAGGAGCCGGCTGTTGTTATGAAGTAGATATTGTAGGTGCTAATATTGCCATGTCAACAGCTAGAGTTATTTTTTGTACTAATGCTAGTGGAGGAATTGATATCAATACAGTCGAAGTTGTAAGTAGTAGTTATGATTGGACTGAAGGGGTTGAAATTGCTACAATGACACCTGTTTTATATCCGGGTTGTTCACCAGCTCCTATTCCTAGCAATCATGTGCAAAGTGGTTTTAAAGCTAAAACATTAGTAAATCAAAATACTCTAGGATGGTATTCATGGAAAATAGTTGTAAAACAAACAGAACAAGATTATTACAACTGCTATTTACCAGGAGTATTAGCTGGATATCCAAAAGATTTGCGAGAGAATGGTGATGATTTTTCTGCTGTTCTTTTTCCTAAAGGAGATGAAAGTAAAACTGCTCATATAGTTCTAATAAATGATAATATAAACAAAATACCAAGAGATTTAAGTGAAATTGGTCCAACGCAAAAAGTATTTGGAAGTAGTGTTAAATTATTTGGTAGAGTAGAAAATTATAAAACTGCGAGTAGTTTTAATACATATAATCGTCAATTTGATCCTGAAACTTTACCTGATACAGTTGTCAACATAGGTACTGTATCAGATTTAAATTTAGGCGCAAAACTTCAAGCTGGAACCCAAAATCATGTAGCTGCTCCTTTATCTTACCCTAATCAAACAAGTATATTAATGCCTATTAATTTCTTTAATGGCAAGGCAAATCCTTTGGTTGCTAGACTTTCTACTAAGGCTGAAATTGGCTGGGTGGCTAATGATGGTGGAGGTCAAAATATTTCTGTAGGAATGATACCTTATTTAGCAGTATATGAAACTGCTCCTGTAGAATCAAATTTAGATATTTATTGGGAAACATCTACTGCTGGTTTGATATCGGAGCTTAACTTTAATGTTGCAACTGTTGATAATACTGGACCTTGTGGTATTACAGATCCAAGTATTGATTGGACTGAAGATATGGCTCCAGGTACAATTATTTCCGCTGATTTTAGTGCTATTAGTTGTGCTGGTGTTGAATTAAGTGATTTAGTGTATAAAACAGAGATACAATTATTAAGTGTAATAAATAGCAATGGAGTTGCTTTTCATGATATAGATTTATTTAAATATGCAGGTAAAAATGAATACCGTTTACAACTCAATACTAATGATTGGCAAAATTTTATAGCATGGGCAGATGAAAGTGATAGAACATGGACTTTTGATTTTCAAGTTACTCGACCAGCCACTACAGTAGCACCTATAGTTCAAGCTATTTCTCTTCAAACTTCTATTACAACAAAAGTTCAAAATGCGACGCCTAATCAAACGGGTATGTTTAGCTTAACTTCAGGAAACAACGCAAGGACAGATTTAAAAACAGCTGTGTTTAGTCAATGGGGACAATATTTAAATAATGGTTATACTGGATATAACGATCCTGATTTTGTAATTGTTGGTGATTGGCAAAATGATACAGATAGATTTGGAAACGCTGCTAATAATTATTGGCAAACTTTTGGAAGAAATTTTGTAGATCCATTACCTTGTGAATTTTTTAGACATCCTGATGGAGACATGGGTTATGGTGCTCTTGACATTGGATCAATAGATTATAGACCTTTAGAAATGAAAATATGGGGCACTTCTCCTAACATTTTTCCTTCAAATTCTCCTACAGCAACTTTATTAGGTGTTGGATTATGTAGATGTAGTTTCCCTTCAGAATATATTACTACGGCTTGTGATTCGTGTAGTAATAACGTTGGTATAAAACGAGGTGTTAGGGAGTTTTTAAATAGAAAAATTACTATGATAAAAAACCCTGGTCCTTACATAGCAACAGCGTGGGATGGTGTTTTTGAATCTTGGAATGGAGCTTATGGATCAAGTCATCCTTCACCATACCCAATGAATCCTAATCGATCCCAAGAAATAGAATATAGTATAGCAAGAGTTTATCAAGTTAGTGCGTTTTTTCCTTTTCAAACAGATATTACTGATTACTATGATTGTAATGGATGCGGTGGTTTAGGTTGAATATCTCCGTATCCTAAAGGCGGTGTTGCGAAATCCAACCTAGCTGAATGCGTTTTTTCAGAAGATGGCAGTGGTC
>JACKQG010003805.1_pt1 | contig 14142 bp, 12 predicted proteins | sample 8237621 | NCBI WGS metagenome assembly JACKQG01 (sample SAMN15677084, study PRJNA649215) | marine metagenome | biome: marine; feature: Black Sea; material: saline water; isolation source: suspended particulate matter (SPM) from the Black Sea western gyre | collected 2013-06-09/2013-06-10 | depth...
AAGGTCCCTTCGAGAGCGGATCCGATGTGACCCGCGCCTGCCTGGAATGTCATGATAACGCCGGACACGAAGTGATGCAAACCGCACACTGGACCTGGGAAAGCGAACCCTATCAACTCGAAGGGCGCGATGGCCCCATTACAGTGGGCAAGAAAAATTCCATCAACAACTTCTGCATCGGCATCCAGGGGAACTGGGCTGGTTGTACTTCATGCCACGCCGGTTATGGCTGGGATGATGCCAATTTCGATTTTTCAAATCAAGAGAATATTGACTGCCTGGTCTGCCACGATAATTCCGGTATTTATGTAAAAAGCGCGGCTGGATACCCCGCCGAAGGCGTTGATTTAATGACGGCAGCCCAAAGCGTCGCCATGCCCACCCGCGAAAATTGCGGCGGCTGCCATTTCGATGGCGGTGGCGGTAATGCCGTCAAACATGGCGACCTCGATGAAACACTTTACTTCCCCCCGGAAAGCGTAGATGTCCATATGGGCAAACACGATTTCCTGTGTACCGACTGTCACCAGACCCAAGATCATGTCATCGGTGGACGTTCAATCTCTGTCAGTCTGGACAATAAAAACCAAATCTATTGCACCAATTGCCATAATGAAAACCTGCACACCGATGACCGTATCAATGCCCATGTTCAAAGTGTAGCCTGCCAAACCTGCCACATCCCTGTAGCTGCCACGCGCGATGCAACCAAAATGTTCTGGGACTGGTCTACAGCTGGAAGCGATGAGATTGAAGAAAATGTACACACATATCTCAAAATCAAAGGCAGCTTTGTTTACACCTCTAACTTTGAACCTGAATTTGCCTGGTACAACGGAACCGCCAGCCGCTATATTCTCGGCGATGTGATGGACCCCACTATTTCAACCCCCATCAACATGCCTAATGGCGACATCACCGACCCCACAGCAAAAGTATGGCCGTTCAAAGTGCACCGTGCCAAACAACCTTACGACTCCGTCTTCAATATCCTCTTGCAGCCCGTCACCTATGGCGAAGGCGGTTTCTGGCACGAGTTCGATTGGAATCAGGCGCTGGCATTAGGCTCTGAAATTGTCGGGCTGGATTACAGCGGTGAATACGATTTCGCCGAAACCGAAATGTACTGGCCCACTACCCACATGGTCAGCCCCGCTGCAGATGCGCTCACCTGCGACAACTGCCACGGCGAAAATGGGCGCATTAATTGGGAAGCCCTCGGCTACTACGGCGACCCGATTGACTGGGGTGGACGTTTCCGCTCAAATAGTTACAACGAGTAATCCCACATATCAAGCTCAATCTGCCAGGCTCCGCTCTGGGGCCTGGTCGGTTTTTTCTCGAAGCAAAAATTATTAACCTGCTGCTCCACACTAACACCCAAGCATAACCTGAGCAGTGACCATTTCGACAAGGATATTTCGCACAATGCCAGCAAAACTCAATTTTCGTCCCCACATATCACGGCGAATCGTCTTCATTGGCATGGCGCTGGTCCTGTTGTTGGCAGCTTTCACAGCCACCCAACAGATTGCACAAGCCAAGCGAACAGCCAGCATCACCCCTAAGCTTTCACCAATTCACCCTACCTTCCCCATGCTCGACGAAAATGGGACTAACGTACTCGAATCAGGCGGAGCTATCTCGACCATGCAAACCTGCGGGGCTTGTCACGATGCCGATTTCATCGAACAGCACAGTTTTCACGCCAGCGTAGGCCTAAACAATCTTGCCGATCCTGGGGCGACATCCAGCGAACGAGCCTGGGATATCAGCCCCGGATTTTTTGGGACGTGGAATTCCATCGGATATCGCTATCTTTCCCCGGCGGGCGACGAGCGAGTTGACCTGACGACCCCGATGTGGATACAGGCCTATGGCATTCGCCACGTTGGTGGCGGCCCTGCTGTATACGCACAAAGCGGCGAACAACTAACCAGCCTCGAAATTGATCCTGCCAACCTGGAAACAGCTTTCATCGATCCCGACACCGGTGAACTTATCGGGTGGGACTGGAACGAATCGGGCGTGATTGAGATGAACTGTTTCCTGTGCCACACACCATCCCCCAACAGCGAAGCCCGCGCCAAAGAAATCCACGCGGGCAATTTCCGCTGGGCGAATACAGCTACTTTGCTAGGCAGCGGAATTGTTGAGCAAACTGGTGAAAGCTACACCTGGAACGCCAGCGCCTTCAACACCGACGGCGAGCTTTCGGTGGATTTTTCCATCATCCAGGACCCCACCAATGATAACTGCGGTCTATGCCACGGCCTGGTTCACGATAATGTTGAAGACCCGCTCATCATGTTGGGCTGTTCCCCCGAACGCTGGAGTACCATCACGACCGGCCAAATCATTTCACCGCAAAAAATGGCCGACTCGGGTATGAACCTGGATGATAAAGAAACCCTCAATCGTCCCTGGGACGTTCACGCTGAGCGCCTGCTGAACTGCACCGACTGCCACTACTCGTTGAACAACCCGCTCTATTTCAGAGAGTCCGACAACACCCTTCCCGAACACCTACTCTTCGATCCCCGACGACTTGAAATTGGCGACTACCTGGAGAAACCGCTGCACCAATTTGCCCGCGGCGACAGCGCCCAGGGCAATGTAGCCCCGGAACTCAAAGACACGATGCGGCGGTGCGATTCTTGCCACAGCATTGAAAATACCCACGAGTGGTTACCCTACAAAGATCGCCACATCGCCGCGGTAAGCTGTGAAAGCTGTCATATCCCACAGATCTATTCATCCTCAAATATGCAGCACGACTGGACTGTCATCACCCTGGACGGCAATGCAACCACAGAATGCCGCGGCATTGAAGGCGACACCGACACGATGCGTTCCCTGATGGTAGGCTACGAACCCGTACTGCTCTCCAGCAGCGATGTAGATGGCAATACCAGCCTGGCGCCTCATAATCTGATTACAACCTGGTTCTGGGTCTATGGCGATCCACCCCGTCCTGTGCGCATGGACGACCTCGAAGCTGCCTACTACGAAAATGGTGATTTTCATCCCGGTGTGATGTTGCGCTTTGATACCAACGAAGACGGTACCCTCGATAATGACGAATTGGTCATCGATACCCCAGAAAAAGAACAATTCATCAAGGATCGCCTCACCCGCCTGGGTTTGGGGAATCCGCACATTGTCGGCGAAGTGCAGCCCTACAGCATCAATCATGATGTAATTGGGGGCGAGTGGGCGCTCAAAGAGTGTACGGCCTGCCACGGCGAGCAGTCGCGCATCACTCAGTCAATTCAATTATCATCCTATCAACCCGGCGGTGTGATGCCCGAATTTGTCAAAGGCACGAATGCCGCCCTCGATGGCAAAATCTACACCGATGAAAACGGTGCGCTATTCTACCAACCAGTATCCGACCTGAATGATCTATATATCATCGGGCATGATAGTGTTGGGTGGGTAGATATGGCCGGTTCGCTGATGTTTATCGGCGTACTGCTAGGTATTTTCGTGCATGGAGGACTACGCGTTTATGTATCTATGCGCAACCCGGCTCACGAGGTAGATATCGAAAAAGTGTATATGTATTCAATCTACGAACGGCTGTGGCATTGGCTACAAACTTTCGCCATTGTGTTGCTGCTCTTGACTGGTTTAATCATCCATAAACCCGATATCTTTGGCTTATTCAGTTTCCGCGGAGTTGTGCTGGTGCATAATGTACTGGCGGCTATCCTGGCTATCAATGCATTTCTCTCACTGTTCTACCATCTGGTCAGCGGTGAGATTCAGCAGTATATCCCCCGGCCGCGCGGCTTCTTCGACCAAACCTTTTCGCAGGCCATATTCTATCTGCGGGGAATTTTCAAGGGTGCGGAACACCCCTTCGAGAAAACGCCAGGCAAGAAGCTCAACCCATTACAGCAGATCACTTATTTCAGCATCCTCAACGTACTGCTTCCACTGCAAGGAATCACCGGCATCCTGATCTGGGGTGCGCAACGCTGGCCGGATCTGGCAAACAAACTAGGTGGATTGTCTTTCCTCGGGCCATTTCACACGCTGATCGCCTGGATGTTCGCGGCCTTCATTCTGATGCACGTTTATCTAACCACCACCGGTCACACGCCGCTCGCCGGAATCAAATCCATGATTGTCGGCTGGGACGAAGTCGAAGTTCATCATCATAGCGAGCAGGAATCCGGCAATTAAGTGATTTGGGGCAAGGCAACAAGCAAGATCCGTCGCCATTTCCTAATCCCTAATTGCCTACTCACCAAGAGGTAAAAAAATATGACAACAACTGTACAACCTCCCAAGAAAGACCCCGCTTTGAAGCAGTTTTTCTTTCATAGAGAAAAAAAGGAACACGTAAACGCTTATCTGGGCGGTGCGCTGCTCGGCGTGGTACTGTTTCTATCGTTCTTTATCACCGGCAATGGCCTGGGAGCATCGGGTGGGCTAAACCGTTTTCTGGTGTTCTTTGAAGACCTGGTCGCGCCCCAGCATGTGAATTTAACCCCCTATTTGCTGGCAATGGCCGGAGGCAGCAAAAATCCGCTTGATTCGTGGATTGTCTTCGTTACCGTGGGCGTCGTAATTGGCGGTTTTTTCTCCGGCTGGTTACATGGGCGCATCAGGCCTGAAACTGGTAAAGGCCCCAATATCTCCAATCGTAAACGCTGGCTGATGGCTTTCATCGGAGGCGGCTTTATGGGCTATGGCGCTCGTCTGGCACGCGGTTGCACCTCGGGGCAGGCGCTTTCGGGCGGAGCGGTATTATCTGTAGGCAGTTGGGCGTTTATGTTTGCTGTATTTGGCGGCGCATATGCCCTGGCTTATTTCGTTCGCAAGTTGTGGAACTAAAGGAATAAAACATGACTCCATTTCCTCTTCCTCTAGCTGAAATTTTCTTGCCAATTGGCATCAATCTGGTTTTCTTGATGGTTGGATTTGCCTTTGGATATGTACTCGAAATCTCCGGGTTTGCCAATTCTCCATTGCTGGCTGCCCAGTTCTATTTCAAAAACCTGACCGTACTCAAGGTGATGTTTACTGGCATCATCGTGGCGATGGTCTTGATTTTCGCCGCTTCCGCTGTTGGGTTGCTCGACTACAACCTGATCTACGTGAATCCTACTTACCTTTGGCCGGGAATCATCGGCGGCTTTATCATGGGGATCGGCTTTATCGTCGGTGGTTACTGACCGGGCACATCGTTGGTCGGTGCGGCCACATTAAAGATAGACGGTATTTTCTTCACCTTAGGCACACTCTTTGGCATTTTTGTCTTCGGTGAAACAATTGATCTCTACGATATTTTCTTCAACTCATCCTATATGGGACGTTTTACATTGCCTGAATTCTTGGGACTGTCTACGGGATGGGTGGTGCTGCTCGTGGTGCTGATGGCGCTATTTATGTTCTGGGGCGGTGAAAAACTCGAGAAAATCTATGGCGGCCTGGACCCCAAGAAAGCTCCAAAAATTCGCTACTATGGCGCTGGCGCGCTGGTGCTGGTCGCCATTGGGTTGGTCTTCATCGGGCAGCCCACGACAGAAGACCGTTGGGAACGCCTGATGCCAACAAAAGGCGCCGCGCTTGAAGCGCGTGAAGTTCAAATTCACCCTGGCGAACTCTTGGAAAGCTGGCACGATCATAAGCTCAATATTATGATGATCGACGTGCGTAGCGAGGCCGATTACAATATATTCCACCTGCTGGATGCGGAAAATATCGCGCCCGACCAAATTTCGGAGCAGATTGATGAATTCATTGCCCAACCCGCAAATACGGTATTTGTGGTGATGAGCAATGATGAAACCGCAGCCACCGAAGTATGGAAACAAATGGTCGCCGAATCCGTACCCAATGTTTATATTCTCGAAGGTGGCATCAATAATTGGCTCGACACCTTTGGGACAGCATTTGAAGAAGATTTTTGCGGCGGCATAAAAGCAGGCGACGACGACGAGTTGCACTACGAGTTCACCGCCGCACTCGGCTCTGGTTGCCCGGCAGCCTACCCCGATGCAGAACTGGCACACGAAATGGAGTTCGAGAAGAAGATTAAACTCGAGCTAAAACGCGCACCCTCCGGCGGAGGCTGCGGATAATCACGCATAATAGCAAAAAAGGCGAGCCTGAAAACGGCTCGCCTTTTTTTGTTTACGCCTGCGTTGCAAAACGCCGCAAATACAAAGCATAGAACCACGGGCGATATACACGATCCCAGGGGCCAGCGCTGCGCCGTAATTCACCCCCAAAGCCGCGCTTAAACCGATACACCCCCCACAAACCATCGCTGCGCTGCATGAAATTGGCTTCCAATTCATCCGTATCCGCATCCGGCACACCCCACAGATCATATTCAGCACAGCCACGCTCTTTTGCCCAACGCATGGCCTCCCATTGTAATAAATATGTGGGCATCAGATTGCGATGCCGATTCGACGAAGCGCCGTATAAATACCAGGCGCGCTGGCCGCGCGTAAAAACCATCAGAGCTGCCAATGGTTCGCCCTGATACTCGGCCTGTAAAATTTCGCACAACCCTCGAGGGTGGAATAACGCATAGGCGCGCCGATAATATTCAAGTGAATGTACCCCAAATTCGGCGCGTTCCCCGGTAAGACCCATCAAATGGAAGAAAGCATCCACATCGGCGGTGGGATGCACAACGATGCCTTTTTTGATTCCCAGGCGGATGTTGTAGCGCGTTTTCTGTTTCATGCGAGCCAGGATTTCTTCCTCGGAGGGGAGCAGATCTACGAGCAGGGTGCGCGGGGGCTGGACCTCGTGCGGGCTGAGGCGAAACCCCGGGGGCGGATTCTCAACCCCGAGGGAGTCTGCCCTCACCCCCGGCCCCTCTCCCCCCGGGAGAGGGGCCGGGGGGAGAGGGGAGTCTGCATTCTCTTGCCATAAATCAGGCTCCACTTTCAAAAATATCGCCCGCCGTTTTTTGCAGATTTCATCCACCTGCGGCCAAAGCTTTTCCCAACCGGCACCGATTGGCCCCCTGGGAATATACGCCAGCGTAAAGCCCAGCGGCAATCGACGGAAGAGAATTTGCGCGCCAATATCATCCACGCGCAAGCGCACTGCATCCCAACCAAAATCGGATTTCAGCGCACCCCAGGCCGCGGTTTGCAGCACATGGGCTTCGGGGTATTGACGTAAAAAATCATCCCATTCTTGGGGAGTAAGTTCGGTCATAGTTCACGCGGGCGGGGTACGCTTTGCAACGTGCGCCCCACCTCATTCATATCAGGGAGGTCAGATCGGGCGGCGGAGTATCGCGCACCGAAGCTCCGGGGATGAGCGCATCCAGCCGCTTGAGAATAGCTGAAGATTCGCCTTCACGCGCCAGATGAATTAGCTCATCGACATCATTGTGCAAGGCATCGCCACCAAGAATATCTTCATCCGAAAGTTGAACGATTTCAGAGTGCTCAGTGGGTAAAAAGGTGGCCCATTGATCCCAAAGTTCTTCACTCAGTTTCTCGCCGGGACGCACACCGCTGTAGGTAATTTCAATGTCCTCGCCCGGTTCAAGACCAGAGAGGCGAATCAGGTCTTCAGCCAGGTCGAGAATTTTGATCTGCTTGCCCATGCGCAACACAAAAACTTCGCCTCCGTTGCCCATTGCCCCAGCCTGTAGCACCAGATGCACGGCTTCGGGGATGGTCATAAAATAGCGTTCCATTTCGGGGTGCGTCACCGTAACAGGGCCGCCCGCCGCAATTTGGCGCTGGAAACGCGGCACAACACTGCCGCGACTGCCCAACACATTGCCAAAGCGCACCGCGGCATACGCCAGCCCCGAGGTATGCGCCGCATCCAGAACAATCAGTTCGGCCAGGCGCTTGGTTGCCCCCATCACGCTGGTAGGGCGAATGGCTTTGTCCGAAGAGATCATCACCAGATGCTCCACACCTGCATTGACCGATACTTCGACAATATTGCGCGTACCGAGTATGTTATTCGTGATGGCTTCTTCCACGTTCACTTCCATAAGGGGCACATGTTTATGCGCCGCGGCATGGAAGACAACCTGAGGGCGCAGATTGTCAAAAATTGTGTTCAGGCGATCACGATCGCGAATATCGGCGATGACCGGGTACTTGGGTTGGTCAGGGTGGCTGTCGTAAAGATCAAGAAAAATGCGAAAAATACTATTTTCTCCATGCCCCAACATAATCAACGATGAAGGCCCCCAACGAGAAATCTGACGGCAAAGTTCGGTGCCTATGGAGCCGCCCGCCCCCGTAACGAGGACACGCTTCCCAGCGATCAAGCTCCCGATACGACGGTCATCGCTCATCGCCGAGGCGCGGCGCAATAGATCGTCGATATTGACCTGTCGCAAACGGTTTACGCTAACGCGCCCGCCGATGAGTTCATAAATCCCGGGCATAGTGCGGAAGGTCACTTTTTCCTGGCGGCAGGCTTCAGCCACGCGGCGCACAACATCCCCTGGAGCGGTAGGGATTGCAATAATTACTTCTTGAATAGCGCGCATATTGATGATGCGCGGCAGGTCTTCCAGGGTTCCAACCACCGGCACGCCATGAATCTGGCTTTTTTGCTTTACGACATCATCATCCAAAAAACAAACCGGTTCAAGATTAAGTTGCTGGTTTTTTTGGATTTCGCGCACAACTAACGCCCCCGCATCACCCGCACCAACCACCAGCACGCGGCGAATACCAACGCGATCCGGGGAACCATTCGCCCCCAAACGGCCATCCGCAATCAGGCGAGAAGAAAACCGAATCCCACCCACCAGCAGCAGCGATAGCAGCCAGTCAATTACCAATGTCGCTCGTGGAAAACCAATATATCCCGGTTGACGCGCCTGAATTGAGGTCATCACTAGCACGGCCGCCAAGAGCAGCGTAGATGCCGACGACACCGCATACAAGATCAGCACTAATTCGCGTGTACTGGCATAAGCCCATAAACGACGATACAGGCCAAATAGATAATAAACCAACGGTTTTACCAATACTGCTAACAAAGCCATGCGCCAGGCCTGCGGCAAGTAATAACGGAACAAGTTCCCCAATTCGAAACGCAGGGCAAAACTCCCCATTACCGCGATAATAATCAAAAATACATCCCCAACCAAAAAAATGCGGTTGCGAAGCGGCGCGTTTCCGATGACACCCCTGATCTTGGTCAGAATTTTTTCCTTGATCACGCGCCCATCCATGCCACTGTCTGTTCCAGCCCGACCATCAAATCTGTTTGGGGAATAAAATTCATGATCGTTTGCGCCGAGATGCTATCCCCCACCGAGCGGTATACATCGCCAGGACGCGGCGTATCGAAAACTGGCCCCAGAGCATCCGGGATCAACTTGCGCAGAGTGGTCACCAAATCCAACACAGAAATTTCCTGGCCGGTGCAAATATTCAGCACCTTCCCGGCGGCTGCGGGGGCAGCAACTGCCATCAGGTTGGCGCGCACGACATCCCCCACAAAAACAAAATCGCGGCTCTGCAAACCATCGCCATAAATCACCGGCTGCTTGCCATCCAGCATTAAACGAATAAAAATAGGGATCGCGGCTGCATAGTGCGAATCGGGCGACTGACGCGGCCCGTAGACGTTAAAATATCGCAACGCAGTCACGCCCATATCCGTGGTGCGAGTATACAAATCGGCATAAATTTCGTTGACGCGTTTCGATGCGGCATAGGGGGAATACGACATGGTCTCGCCGGATTCACTGAGCGGATAAGCCTGCGATTCACCATAGACGGCAGCCGATGAAGCCAGTACCAGGCGACTCACTCCGGCGTGGTGCGCGCACTCGAGGAGATTTACCGTTCCTTGCACATTCGCATCGAAACATTCCTGCGGGTTTTCCACCGATAGCGGCACCGACACCATCGCAGCATGATGAAATATATATTCCACGCCATCCACAGCCTGTTCAACGGCCATAATATCCCGTATATCCCCCTGAATGAGTTCAATATCGGCCTCAATATCGGCCAGGTTTTCCTGTTTGCCAGTAGAGAAGTTATCCAGAATGCGCACTTGATCGCCGCGCGCAAGTAATTCCCGCGTAATATGCGAGCCGATAAATCCGGCTCCACCTGTCACCAACGAGATGGTCATTTACTGTCCTTTCATGCCCAGCACGGTGGCTGGCGTTCGTAACAAAACCAACAAATCTAAAAGCAGATTGCGGCGCTTGATGTAATAAAGATCATATTCAAGCTTAACCTGCGTTTCTTCAAGCGAAGCAGCATAACCATAATTGACTTGCGCCCAACCTGTGATTCCCGGCTTAACCAACAGCCGCGCCCGATAAAATGGAATCCGACGTTGAAAATGCTCCACCAATTGCGGCCGCTCTGCCCGCGGTCCGACCAGGCTCATATTGCCACGTAGCACGTTGAGAAATTGGGGCAATTCATCTAAATGGGTACGGCGCAGCATCCGCCCGACAGCAGTAGCGCGATCATCATCTTCAGTCGCCAACACCGGTTTGCCATCGGCCTCAGCATCCAGGCGCATCGTGCGGAATTTAATAATCTTGTATTCTCGCCCACCCTTACCTAGACGTTCCTGCAGGTAAAAAATTGGTCTGCCCGTCTCCAACAAGGTTGCCATGCTGACAAAAGGCAAGAAAAAGAGCAGGATCAGCATGCCTACTAGCCCACCCAGGATATCGACAACACGTTTGGAAAACTCGTAGAATCCGCTGATGCGAAATTCATCTACAAAAGAGCGCAACAGCCAATCGGTTTCGAGCAAGCTAATCGGCACGCGTCCGGCGAGTTCTTCATAGACCACCGGCATCCGCGTGATCTCTACACCGCGCTCCTGGGCGTCGAGAATAGTCTGGAAAGTGCTGCCCATCATCGTGCCTGAAATGGCAACGATAAGATCGGTGATGCGTTCTTTTTCAATGAGTGACAGAATCTGATTGCTATTGGCAATTACCGCATGGCCTTCGATATTTGTCTCCAAAAGATCGGGGTTGTCATCAATAATGCCGACCAACTCAAAAGGCTTCGGCTCCAATTGATCGATAACGCGCAAGATTGTACACCCCGCCCGGCCAGCGCCAACCAATAACACGCGCCGTACAAATTCGGGCGCCGTGAAAATACGGATATAGATCAAACGCCACAATAACGTCAGAACTGAGGATGTTGCCAAAAATACCGCCACCCCTAAACGCGGCAAGGGGCTTTCTGAAGCGAAGTAAACGCCCAAATACAAGATCAGCCCAACAAACGTGGCGGCAGCAACGCCGCGTAATACCTGGCGCTGGCTTGCCGCCCGGTGGACATCGTACATTTCAAGCATCAACAACAACCAGACCAGTGGCAGCACATAAAACCATAAAGCCACCCGCTCGCGCAAGAATTCTAGCGAAAGACCTAACCACTCTTCACTTCGGCCCCATACAACCAGGGCAACAATCACCGCAACTGCGCCAATTAAAAAATCTACGATCAGCAACAGTGTGCGCCGTTCGCGAAAGCCTAAACGCCATAAATGAGAAGCGGGTTGTTGTTGACTCATATTTTTTTTCTGCGCAAGAAATATACACCCATCAGATATTCCAGCAGGCTCCACAAAAAGGCGCCCCCCCAAGAGAAGTGCATCACAGCAATTGCCAGGGGAACACGCAACACCAGCGCCAGATCACGGCGGTGATAAGCGCTCTGAATACCGGCGAAGAGCAGCGCAGATGCGTATACCACAGCTTCGGCCAACAATAGCCAACGCGCCAACGCAAACCAGATAGAGAGTAACCCCAGTACCAACCAGGTCAGCACAAACGCGCCCGAAAGCTGCCGCCAACGAAAGGTATCTGGATAACGCAGCAACATGCGCAGTTTCCAATAGCCATAACGCCAATACTGACGCGCCAACCCTGCTAACGTAGAGCGCGCAAAATATACGGAGCGAATATTTGGATCTAGCCAGACGGTATGCCCGGCCTGACGTATGCGCACATTGAATTCGTAATCTTCGTTCGTTAACAATGTCTCGTCAAAACTGCCCACTTCTTCCAATAGTGTTTTCCGAAATGAGCCAAACGGAACCGTATCTACAGCCTGGGATTCGCCACCCACACGGTAACGCGCATCGCCAACGCCCAATGGGTGTGCAGCCGCAACCGCAATAGCGCGTGCTATCTTGCGCTTACCGCCAGGACGTATCTCCCAAACACCACCGACATTTTGACCCAGATTTGATTCAAGCGCATCCACGCAGCGCGGCACATAATCGGGCTGCGGCATAGAGTGAGCATCCAGCCGCACAATGATTTCGCCGCGCGCAACTTCAATGGCGCGATTCAGAGCCGCCGGGATGGTGCGTTTCAGATTATTGATAATCGAAATCACTAACTCAGGATGCGCCTGCTGAAATTCAGCAATTTTCTGCCGCGTCTGATCGGTAGACATGCCATCGGCAATTACTATTTCGATTTTTTCGCGCGGATAAACTTGCTCCCAAAGGGCATTGAGCAACAAATGAATGGTATTCTGCTCGTTATAGCAGGGGATAATTACCGAAACAGTGGGTTCAGACATGGGGCCGCCGGGTTTGAAAAATCGCGTCAAAACGACGCGCAAGAGGCAGTTTTACCACAAAAATGCTGCCCTGTCGTGCCCCTAGCTGGCCGCCAACGCCACCGCTTCAATCTCTACAGCCGCGTCTTTCGGCAAGCGTGCCACTTGCACAGCCGAGCGGGCTGGAAAATTCTCGGTAAAAAATTCAGCATAAACTGCGTTCATGGCGCCGAAATCATTCATATCACGCAAAAACACCGTCGTCTTGACGACGCTCTCCAGTGCCGCACCCCCAGCTTCTAACACCGCCTTCAAATTTTTCAGCGCCTGACGGGTTTGTTCCACAACTTCATCCGAGACAAATTCGCCCGTCAACGGATCGAGGCCCAACTGCCCGGCCGTATACACAAAATGCCCGGCGCGCACGCCAGCAGAATAAGGGCCAATCGCTTTGGGTGCATTTTTGGCGGTAATGACTTCTTTTTTCATGGGATTATGCTTTCCTTTTTAGATATTCCCTATCATCAGACAGGGGGATTCAGACTCATCTCGGGGTGGTGTGTTACAAAAAAAGGCAGCCACCCCCCGGGGGAGTCCCGCTGCCCTCTATTTTACCGCAAAGGTTCCTATTCAAACTTGAGCATATGAACCACATCCCCCAACGATGCATCGAAAATTTTGCGCATAATAGTTGCATCTACCTGATACGCGCCCCCAAAGACACCATCCCCATACACCTGACGGGCTTCATTGGCGCCCAATAAACCGGGAACGTGCGGCGGGGTTTTCTCCCCGGAGGGCAGTTCAGTTACTTGGTTAAATTGGAAAGCCTCCACCCAACCGGCATGATAGGGCTTCAGGCTGTGTTGCACAGCCACAGCCTCGACGCTGTGCGACTGCCACCAGGCGTACCAGGAAATGCGCAAATCAGGCAATTCACTGGCAACCTCATAGAGCCGCCCGCGCACCGGATCGTTGCCGCCATGTCCGTTGAGAATGAGCAAACGGCGAAAACCCTGCGCGTAAACCGACTTTACTAAATCTTCAACAATATCCATTAATGTGGCTATGCGCAGAGACATTGTCCCTGGATACGCCAGGAAATAAGGCGATGCGCCAAAATTAAGTGGCGGCGCAACTAGCGCTCCTGTCTGCTGGCTAGCAGCATCGGCCAATGCCTGAGGAATATTGGCATCCGTCAGCAGACTGAGGTAGCCGTGCTGCTCGCAAGCACCCAGTATTAGCATGAGGCGATCATCGTTTTCGAGATAGTTTTCCACATCGAACCAGTTTAAATCTGAAAAGCGCATAGGAACTCCGGAATAATCAATTACGCGGTCTAGTCCTCAACAACAACCAATGTGGAAAGATCAACTTCATTCCCCGGCGCAACGGTGTGGTAATAACATTCGCCGTCATCGGCGCGGCACCATATATTCCAACCATCATATAAATGCAGAGTGTTGCCATCAAGGTCATCTACATAAATTTGCAAGTTATCACCAGAGCGGTTTGCTAATCCAACATCGGTGCCGTGTGGATTCCAATAAATGCCTTCTACGGGATCGCTCCAATCGGCAGGGTTAAGGTCAATATCCGTAAAGCGATAGGTTCCCCA
>JACKQG010005384.1_pt1 | contig 14142 bp, 16 predicted proteins | sample 8237621 | NCBI WGS metagenome assembly JACKQG01 (sample SAMN15677084, study PRJNA649215) | marine metagenome | biome: marine; feature: Black Sea; material: saline water; isolation source: suspended particulate matter (SPM) from the Black Sea western gyre | collected 2013-06-09/2013-06-10 | depth...
TTTCAAACTATCCCAATTGTATTCAGCCGGGATGCCGACGTCCTTTTTGTAAATCCTGCTGTATTCATCGGCCATCTTGAGAAACAGCAGGTAGGTAAGCTGCTCCAGATAATCGCCGTAACTGACGCCGTCATCCCGCAGCGTGTGGCAGAAACTCCAGACTTTTGAAACGATGCTTGCGGTGTTGTTCATTTCATTTTTTCTTTGTTTTCTTTGATTGCGGTTTTTTCCGGTCGGCGGCAGATAGGGTCTTTTCCGCCTTGATGCGCTCCAGCAGCTTTTCCGCCGAGTTTTTACCGGAAATCAACTCCGGGTGTTTTTCCCGCCAGTCTTTTGTCAGTTCCCCCGAAAAAGCCTTCTTTAAAATGCTCTGCCGCAGGGCTTCGGCCTTATTGAGGCTGTCTTCAATGGTTTGTTCAAGCTTGTCGCAGATGGACAGGCGGGATTCGATTTCGGAGACGATTTTACGTTGATCAATTATTGGCGGAATAGGGATATCAAGTGGAGCAATATTTTTTCTGTTTATCTGAGGCACATTCGACCCGTCATAAATGTTTGATAGATTTAATTTTTGGAACCAATAATATAGATAAAGAGAACCAATATTTTCATTGGGAATTGCTCCCATTAGATTTAGATCGAAACCCGAGAAAGAATTAAGTATTCTTTTTTTGTTTGTAAGTATTGCCCCACCTCTTTTGGGAAAAATAACGGTTCCTTTTGGAAATATCTTAATTTTTAATGAGTTGACTTCATCTTGAGTTAAATTTAAATTTGCTTCTTTCATATACATTTCATTGCCAGGTGTATTCATATCTCCAACTTTGTAAAAAGGAATTTTGCCGGAATTTTGAATATCATTAATTCCTTTAGGAGTATTTCCACTAACAATATCTAAACATTCCCCAAGTTTTTGAATTCTCCAATTTTCGGGCAAATTTCCATTATAAACCTGATTAGTCAGCTTGCCTTCAAAGGCATATTTCAGCACGGCCTGGCGATAGGTTTTTAACTGTTCCCGGGCTTTTTTCAGGTTTTCGATGCCGTTGTCGAGTTCGGAAAAGAGTTCCTCGATTTTGGCGACGATGCGGTGTTGTTCGGGGAGGGCGGGGATAGTAATTGATATGAGTTTGAGATCTTTTACTCCAGTAATATTTTTCATCGCTGACCCTCGTGTTTCAACGAGAATCAATTTTTGGAACATTTCTGAACGAAAAAGATAAAGGAAAAATTTATGTGAAATTAATCTTTCGTCAATTCTGATTCTCAATAATGCTTGATTAATGATTCCTGGCTTAGAATTATCAGGCAGCATTAAAATCCGACCTATAGTACCTGAGCAACTTACAATAAAATCTCTCGGCTTAATTTTAAATGCAGCAAGTTCATCATATTTAGCTTTATCTATATAATATTCACCCCTAAAAGGATCATCATAAATGGCATTTTTTTGTTCATATACCTTAAATCCATCGGAAACAAAAAATCCTTTTTTTATTGCACTGCCAAAAGGACCTCGCTTAAATGAATCTACAATGTCTTGGAACTCCGCTTTTGCCCACCCCAAAGGTAATTCATTGGATAATTGTTCTACCATTTTCTACGCCGCCAACGCCGCATTCATTTCATCAATAATCCGATCCATATCATCGCCGAACAACTGAACCATCTTTCCGATGCCGCCCTTGCCGTCAAAGGGGGCATAATCCAGATCGTCTTTTTCAATATGCACGGAACTGATGATGTGATCCTTGATCATGCGCAGCCATGCCATCTGTTCCTCGGTGAATTTCAGCGGACCGGCCTGTTTGTCAAACACCCATTTCTGGAAGTTGCGGTTGACCGTCTGTTCAAAAGAGGTCAGGGTGTCATCAATCCCGGTGATGCGCCTGATCAGGGAAACCAAGGCGGTGAGTTCGTTTTTCGGGGATTTGCCGTTGACCTTTTCCACCTGCTCGTATGCCTGCCAGACCCGCGCCGGGGCAAGCCGGGGCTTGTTTTGTTTCAAAGTGTCGAGCACTGCTTTGATCATGTCATAGGTGATATTTCTGCGGTTGTACGGCTGGTTGTAGAAAATGGAAAGGGCCGCGATTTCATCCTTGTGGGCTTCCATAAAGGTTTTAAAATCCATGATGGTATCTTCCGCTTTTACCCTGGCCAGCTTGTCCCATCCGGCAAATTGCAACTCGTCGAGGTTGATGTCGTCGATAATCTGCTCGTGGGATTTGCGGACGTTTTCAATAAATTCGTTCAATTCACCGCTAAATGTGTCTCTGGCGCGGTTGATCAATTCTTTTTGGGCAGCCTGCTTTTGATCTTCATCCGGCTCCGTATCCGGGGCCAGGTTAAACCTTTCTGTTGCGGTTTCAACGATTTTATCCGGATCATAGGCGTCCAGCAGTTCATGAACCAGTTTATTGATGGTCTTTCCGCCGGACATTTGTCTGAATTTTTTCCGTTCATCTTCCGTGATCTGCTTTTCCAGCCGGGCCAGGCGGCCTGCCAGCGACGTATAGATGTCTTCATCGGTCTGCCCCATCAACACCGCCTGGAGGAGATCTTTTAAGGGAACCGATTTTTTCCGTTCAAGGGGCCGGCTGTCGGTTTTGACGGACCTGCTGACTCCCACGGCATCAACGATAACAAACCCGGTTTTACTGGTATGAACCGAAGGGGTAACTTTTTTCAGATCATCATATCCCAGGGTGCGGGTCCCCCTGCCTTTCATCTGTTCAAAATAGTTCCTGGATCGGACATCCCGCATGAAAACCAGACATTCCAGGGGCTTGACATCCGTGCCGGTGGCAATCATGTCAACGGTTACGGCAATCCTTGGGTAATAATCATTGCGAAAAGACGCCAGCACGGATTTCGGGTCCTCGTCCGCTTTGTAGGTGATTTTTTTGCAAAACGCATTTCCCTCGGCAAAATCTACGCGCACGATGTTGATGATATCATCGGCGTGGCTGTCGGTCTTTGCAAAAATGAGCGTTTTGGGAATTTCCTCACGTCCGGGAAACATTTCCGGCAGCTTAACCCGAAAGGCTTTGATCACATTTCTGATCTGGCTAGGGTTGACCACATCCCGGTCAAGATCATTTCCGCTGTAAATTATTTCCTCATCGAGTTGCTCCCACCGCTTTTGACGGGTCAGTCGATCCCGTTTATCCACCCATTGCTCGGCGACCAGTTTGCTGCCGTCTTTGGTAATCCTGGTTTCAATCAGATAGGTGTCAAATCCGACATTGACCCCGTCGGCCACTGCTTCTTCATGCCGGTATTCGCTGACCACGTTTTCATTGAAAAAGCCGAATGTCCGCTTGTCCGGGGTTGCGGTCAATCCGATGTAAAAGGAGTCAAAATAATCCAGTACCTGCTTCCACAGGTTGTAGATGGAGCGATGACATTCATCGATCACGATAAAATCAAAAAATTCGGGCGGGACGTTTTGATTGTATTCAACTTCCCGGGGCCGCCCTATCTCCACGTATTCATGGGGATTGATCTGTTCTGCGGTTTCATCGAGTTCTTCCCCCTTGAGGATGGAATACATCCGCTGGATGGTGCTGATGCACACCTGGCTGTCCGGCGGGACATATTTCGAGTTCAGCCGGCAGACGCTATATAGTTCCGTGAATTTCCGGTTGTCGTCACTCGGCGTATACCCCATGAACTCCTGTTCGGCTTGCTCCCCCAGGTTTTTCGTATCCACCAGAAACAGGACGCGTTTGGCATCCGCAAATTTGAGCAGACGGTAAATAGCGGTGATGGCGGTGAAGGTTTTCCCGCTGCCGGTCGCCATCTGGATCAAGGCACGGGGTCTGTTCTCCCGGAAGGATTTTTCAAGATTGGTAATTGCTCTGATCTGGCAGCCCCACAGCCCTTCAACCGCTAAATCGGGGAACTGGTGCAATCGTTGCCGCAGGCTGGTTTTCTGCTTTATCCTGTCTTTTAATGTTTTCGGATGGTGAAATGAAAAGACAGGCCTTGCGCGGGGTTTGGGGTCCCGCAGATCGGTATATCGTGTTAATATGCCGGTGCTTTCATAAACAAACGGGAGCGGCCGGCTGTCTGCAAACCATTTCAGTTTGCTTTGGGCATAATATTCCGCCTGCTGTTCATGAACGCTCAGGCGGTGGCCTTCCTCTTCTTTTTTGGCTTCAATCACACCGATGGGTTCACGATCAACAAACAGGACATAATCGGCAGGACCCACATCGGTCTGATATTCCCGAACAGCAACCCCCGGGCCAAGGCTCCAGTTGATTGCATTCTTGTCAACAACTGCCCAGCCGGACCGTTCAAGCATTCTGTCTATGTTGTCTCTTGCTTTTTGTTCGGGTGTTTTGTTCATTTCAAGACTTTTTCAGTGTTTTTGTGACGTTGGTGAAAGATAGACAAAATTTTTCCTGATCAGATAAACATTTCAACTTTTCACTAACGTGAAGTCCCCTGTCCCTATAGCCTCTGAAACAATTAGATGCCACCCGCTATAGCCCGGTCTGTGTTCACGCCATTGTTAACCTCAAACATCTTTAATTGTTTAAGTCCTTGAATCTTCATCCTTAATTGGATCTTTTTATCTGCTTTTTCAAAAGCACTTGTGCTCATCATAGATACCAAATCTTCAAAATCCGTTATTTCCCTTATTTTTATGGATGTCTTTAATTTATTAACAAAAACAAGTGATTTTTTCCCTTGAGATAACAACTCATAAATATTACTTAATGTTCCTGTGCTTTTTGAATCCCAAACCATAAATCCGTAGTCACATTTTTTTGCCATTTGAATATCTTTAGCAGTAAAAAAGAGCCTTGTATTCTCCTGATAATCAGTAGGAATTTTTTCAACATCCCATCCGCCTAAATTATTTCTAACTTTTGTTCCACTACAAAAAATTGTAACCTTTTTATATCCTTTCGAATATAGCAGTTCCTGGATGGATGTATCTACTCCATCTGCATCACCCAAAAGAATTGAAAACTCCGAATTGATTATATTACTAATTCTATCTTTAACTTTGGGATCTAATCTTTTTATTCTCATTGATCCTGAAATGAATATTTTCCTCATCATTTAGTCCTCGAAAATGCAGCAACAAAGATTTTATTAACTTTTTGATAACTTCTTAAAACTTGGGTCGCGGCCGATAAGGATGCTCCTGAGGAATAAAGGTCGTCAATAATAAGAGCGTTCCAAGAACCACTATTCTCTATGCCATCATTTATATAAAAGCACCCCATTAATGCACTTACTTTTTCTTCTTTAGTGCCGATATCTTTCATTTGGGGTGTTGTTCCTTTTTTTAACAATATATTTTCAAAAAAAGGAAGTTCCATTTTTTCCGCCACTTTTCTTGCCAGCTCAACAGCTGGCTGAGTCCTTCGGCTTTTTGATGGCGGCATTGGAACAATAAATGATGCTGTTTGAAATGCTGATTTTAAATTTAATACCATTGTCTCTGCAAGGGGTTCAATTTTCGTTAGATCATCTCTGTACTTGAGTTGAAAAATTGCCTCCCCTATTTCAGTTCTTTTGGTGTCAAACTCAGCGCGACCAAATTGATTATGTCCCATAAACTCACTGCGTTCTACATGCCAATCTAATACATATCCAAGATCCCAATTACCTTTGAGCTCCATTATATTTACATACATTTGATATTCCTAAATGGCTAACCGCATGCATCACCTGCGCCAAAGAGGGATTTTGTGGACATTGGGGAAAGATTGACAAAATTTCTCCTGATCACATAAACTTTTTAACTTTTCACCAACGTCCCCCATGTTCTTCTACGCTCTGAACGAAAAGGTCTTCGAACTTTGCGACTGCTTCGGAGAAAGGCTTCTCACGGAGTACGGAAAGATCGTCTGGTGTTGTCATATGGTAGCCTCCAAATCAATAAACGTCGGATTCTTCACCCATGTTCCGGCATGTTCATAAGTTTATAAGTTTCTCTCAGTCTGGCTGTGAATAAGTGTTTTGTTTTTAATCCCTTATGCCAATTAATACTTGGAAAACAAACACCAATTAAAGTGGAAAATATTCAACTTATATTCTTATGTCCCCCACTTTCATGAACACCTGAATACGTCAATCCTTCATCAGCGTTCCTTATGTTCCTTATGACCAAACTCTACCTGTTGAGACACTCTTGTGTCGAAATCATGCTTGCAAGGATCAGCCGACCTGTCCCGTCGTAGCTTCAGCGAAGCGGGGACCGTTACGTCCGTGACCCGTATGCGTGGTGGCTTGGGAGGGGCGCTCAGCGATGAGCGTCCCGATCCCGATCCCGATAGCAAACAATTGTTTTCAAGGCAGGTTCTCAAAATCATCTAAATCCTTATGTTGTCCACTCGCTTTCTTATTAATCTTCAATTCAGTAATTTCAAGAACTCTTTGAAGTCTGGAGGTAGCACCATGTCCATAATTAATCCTTCTTAAAACTTCGATATGTCGCATTCTTTCAATTGGATCCTTAGAAAACCAATAACCCTTGTCATCTAATTGGTCTGACAATGACGCAACTGAAAAGAATCTTTTGTCCAATTTTATATCAATTAATTCTTTATCCATTCTTCTTTTCATTCCGTATTATTGCCCAACGCTCGGGCTGACAGGTGCGCGGGCATTTTTTCCGCGCATCCTTGTCCAGTCCGATGTTATGCCGCCTGTAGTTTCCGAACGTGCAGGATTTCTTTATCTTGCATTAAACGGACATCTTCGGCTTTAAGGGTTACGACAGCGACAGTGCCGCCATGTCCAGTTATAAATTCTATTTCAAAGGCTTTGTTGTCTTTGTAGGAATGTACAACAGCACCAATATCTCCTTTTTTAAGGGCGTGCTCAGGAAGATCCTTGGTCAAAACGACGGTGTCCAGTTCTTTTATCATTTCTCTCTCCTTTCAAAAAACAACTTTTCAGGCTGGATATGCCGTCACAAATCGCGGACGGGCATCTCGTGAATCAATTACCCAAACAGTACGTATCTGAACAGCTGTCCCGATAGGCGTAACAAGTTCTCCATCAATAACATACTTTGTCCCGAAATCAGAGAGAATTTCTTGGCAGACGCCTTCAGAACTGGCAATCATTACCAACGCATCCGCCAAGTCGTCGGCATTTTCTGCTGTATAGCCGATTGATCGAAAGTATCTGGCTTTTGCCCTTCCGACCGCATGTGTTTCAGACAAAAGGTAATTACCGAGTTTCTCCTTTGGAACATAAGCCTTTTCACAATTCGGAAGATTCGTTTTCATAGGATACCAACGTACCTCAAGATTGAATTTGATCGCCAGCATAACATGTATTAGTTGACCTTGGTGAAAAATGGAAATTGACACTTTTTGACAACTAAATCAAAATTGAAAAAATGCTTTAATCGAAATATCTTACTGAAATGTATATACATAGATATCTTTTTAAAGCTTCATTTAATGTGGCTTATCTATCAAGAAATGTGAAGCTCCCCGCCCTAACGGGCGGGGCTTCCCGGTAAGGATTTCGCCATTTTCTATAGCTCCCCTCGACCCCGCCCAACGGGCGGGGGTTCTGACGTGCGTCAGTGCTTCGCGTAACTTCCGGGACGTACATCAGTTTATAAGTTTCTCTCAGCCTGATTGTGAATAAGTGTTTTGTTTTTATATAGCCTGCCCGCCTTCATGCCGTTGGGCGTTTTGCTCCGGATCTATCGTTTCTTTTGTCTGCGGCCCTGTCTTTCCACATTCCCCTGGGCAGTAATTGCTGCATCTGCTCAACAATGGCAACTTTCTCTTCCCACGACAATGCCGCAAGAGTCTGCTTGCGCTGCGATCGATTTTCAAGGCAGGTTCTTAAAAATCATCTAAATCCTTATGTCGTTCACGAAGCCACTTTTTAAAGGAAGTCTGACTCTCTCCGGATGGTTTTCCAGCAAGAAGGCCCTCCACGCTTATGTCTTCGTCTATGTCTTCCCAGTGGATTCCTTGACCTTTGCCGATAAGCCTCCAGTTTGCTCGTTCTTCAGGACTGGCGTGTTCAAGGCGGGGGTACCAACCCAATGGGACCGAAATGGTGCGCCCATCACTGAAGTCAACGGTCAGGGTGTCCTCAGTCGAATGTACATCCACAGCATAGGGGATTTCGATTTCAACGGCCAAAATATTCATTCCATGCCTCCATCAAAGACTCTTGGTTTTTTTCAATAATACTACGAACCTGCTTTAATTCAAAACGATTAAATCCGCCACTATTCTGAAGGCGGATTGGATCGAGCCAGTCGTAACTTCCGGGACGTACATCAGTTTATAAGTTTCTCTCAGTCTGATTGTGAATAGCGGTTTGTGAGCAAACAATCAATCCTCAACCAGGCATTTTTCAAGCTCCAGCGCCAGCATCACCTTGCGTGAAATTTCCATCATGACGTCCTGATCCAATGTCCCGACATATTTTGTCAGACTTTTTTTGGGAACCGTATGGAGATTGTCGGCCTGAACAAAAGAAGATTTTGGCAAATTTGCTTTTTGATTGATGAATACTTCGGTCGGATAGCCTTTGCCTTGCGTCGTGATTTCAGCTACGGTTACTTTATTTAGATATTCCAACACTTTCTGCCTTGTCAGCACAACCACCGGTCGTTGACCGATTCTGCTGCCTAAATCAATCAGCCACACATCGCCGCGATTCATTCATCCCCCCACTGCTCGGTCTTGATCCATGTTTCCGACTCTTCTGTGCTGTCGGCTTTCTCTTTTAGCTTTGCAATCCATTCATTTTCAAATTCCTGGATTTGCTTTTCGCCCAACCAACGCTTTAATGCCTGCCGGACAATAGCAGAGCGTGACAACCTGGCAGTGGCAGCATATCGATCCACTGATTCAAGAAGCGTTTCATCGAAACTGATTTGAACATTCTTCATAATAATGCCTTTTCTGTATGTTAAAATCACCTATAAAATATATATTTTATTATACGTTACATTATACTGATTAGTCAACATGATAAATCCGGGTCGGACCCAATGCCGTCAACTTATCGATAAGTTGATGAAATATAACAATTTATCCAGGATGGCGTGCGGGACGTTCTCAACTTCTAAATATTTGTCTCGATAAGTTTAAAAGTTGAGAACGTCCCTAACTTTCCTTTTATTTTTCAACTCGCATTCTACCAATTCATCATTCGCTAAGGTTGCTTTTGCTATAAATTGCGGACGGACCTTGGAGGAGTTCAAATTCCGCTTCCTTAAACAATCTCTGGCAGACCCCGATATCAAAACCTCTTCCTTTGGAGGTATCTGCTTCGGTGTCACGCGGGTTGGTTCCCACTTCCGCCCAAAACAGGTTGGCGCCGGTTGTCGCGCCCAGCATGTTAGGCTCATGGGTACAATTGCCCATGAGTTTTATTCCCATGGCCAGCCGAACCACTGCAACTAAAAACGCCAGACGGTATTCGCTGATCATTCCATATTTTTCCATCTGGGACCCGGGGATGTTGATTCTGCGCATGGCGCCGCTGTAACAGGGCTTCATATCCCGGCCGATGATGATTTTTTCAACGATTTCATCGACAAAATGTTCGGGGCCAACCGGTTCAACACAGGTACCTATCAGAAGGCCTGTTTCCTGAGCGACCTTTACGGTATGCAGCCGGGTTTCGGGGTTGATATTGGTCTCCTTGCCCTCACCCATGCGAACAGCATGATAAATGCCGGTATATCCGGCCTCAATCAGTTGTTTTCCTTCTTCAAACCCAAAGTCACCTATATTGGCGATCATCACCGTTTCAGGTTTAAGCGTTGAATGAATTTCTTTTGAAATTTCAATAAATTTTTCAAATGGATAGTCTCCGGTACCCATAAGGAAAATTGCATTTGCTCCCTGTTTTTCAGCTCTCAGCGCCATTTCAGCAGCATCCTCGACGCTAAGCTCATTTTTTTCCTTAAAGATTTTATTCTTGGCCGCAAAAGCACAGAACGAACAATTATTGGGACAAGGCGACAGGTTGAGGCCGATTTGGGCATGAACCTCGGCTTTTCCCTTGGATGCCGCCCGATTGATCTCATCGGCACAACCTATTACGAATCCGGCCTCAGCCGAATGCGGTTTAATATTGAGAAGCATACGAAGATCATTTGCCGTGGGAAATCCTCCATCAAATACCTTTTTAATCACATCCTTGACATCTGAATTTATTCCCATTGCGTGTTCTCCTCTTTTTGGTTGAACCATTCAAGTTAACCCGGACTTTTCACGAGATTGAGACGTTTCAAAAATTTTCATGAAATGTCCGGGTTAAAGCTCTTCGGGTATAAACGCCACCACCTCATCGATTTGGGCGGTGTCGGCAAACAGCATCACCAGCCGGTCTACCCCAAGGGCGTTGCCGGCGGCTTCCGGCATATGTTGCAAGGCATCCAGAAATTTTTCCGGCAGCGAATATACGGGCTTGCCTGCCAGCCTGCGAACGGCTTGTTCATGTTCGAAGCGGCTTCTCTGTTCGACGGAATCAACAAGTTCGGTAAAGGCGTTGCACAGCTCAAGACCGCCGATATACAGCTCGAGGCGCTCGGCAACCAAGCGGTCATCGCTTTTGAGTCTGGCAAGGGCACTGGCGGCAGCCGGGTAATCAAAAAGGAACAGGGGTTTTGGGCGTCCAAGATGCGGCTCGATTTCAACAGCCATGATTTCATCGAAACGATGATTCTCAAGGGCTGTCTGCATGGACATGGAAGCAAACGTATCAAAGGCTGCGGCCACCGTCATGCGGTCCCATTGCGCCGCAAGATCGATGCGCTGGCCCTGATACAAAACAACCTCTCCAAAGCCGGCTTGCAGGGCCACGAACCGTATCAGCTCCTTGCACTGGTCCATCATGTCGAGGTAGCCGTGGCCGGCGGTATACCACTCCAGCAGCGTCATTTCAGGCAGGTGGCGAGCGCCGCGCTCATTGCTGCGGAAGCACTTGCAGATCTGGAAAATACGGGGATATCCGGCCGCCAAAAGCCGTTTCATGCCCAGCTCCGGTGAGGTATGCAAATACCAGTTTCCCGAAGGCTGGGCGTCGATATGGGCTTCCGGGACCGGGGCCGGAATCCGGCAGGGGGTCTCGACTTCAAGATAGTCGTGTTCAACGAAATACTGCCGAAGCGCCTGAATGATTCGAGCCCTTAACCAAAGGTTTTTATTGATGGCTGCCTGTCTGCTGTCTTTCATACTTAAGATTCCTGGACACATCATCATTAACGAAATAAATTTATCACGAAAGCATGAAAATAGCTAATGTCCGTTGTCCATTGTCAGTAGTCAGTAGTAGTTGCATTTACGAGCACTTAGGTCAATCATAGGTTTATGAGAGATCAATTCACATCCAATTGAATAAACAGCATTTTTTGTTCTTTCCAACGGACAACGGACAACTGACATTATCCGATTATTTCTGTTTTACATAATTAAGACCTTCTTTTCCAGATCAATTTGTGGCAAAATCTAGTAAAAAGTTTACTAAGTACTTTGATTCGTAAATTCGGCAACGTATTTTATAACAAGCCATCGCATATGGCGAAGGATCATAAAAGTGACTAAAGTTTGAAGTGAGCTAAAGTGAGCTAAAGTTGCGGAATCCGCCTGCGGCGAAGCCAATTTTAAAAATGATAGAATTCATTAACTTTAGGCACTTTAGATCACTTTAGGCACTTTAAACTTTGAAATTAAATGAATAAACCAGATATTATACGTAATCGTATTTAAGAATACGTGCACTAAGGATAATCATGAACCGGCTCATTGCAAAAACCCAAGTCAATGTTCCGTTTAGCATGCTTTATGAGACCCACCTGGATCGGTTTTTAAAAAACGGTCTGAATCCGGAAATCGGTCTGGATTGCAACGCCTTGGAACGGTTCAGCCTTTCCGATTTCCGAGCTGTTGCCGTCCGGCTTCAGCAGGGCGGGCTGGCCATTACGCTGCATGCGCCGTTTATGGATCTGTCTCCTGGTTCGCCGGATCCGGCCATAAGAGCCTTAACCCGGCGTCGTTTTGAACAGGTACTCGAACTGGTGCCGCTGTTTAAGCCCAAATCGGTGGTATGCCATGCCGCCTACGACTGGAAGCGATACTCACATCTTAAGGACCAGTGGTTTAAAAACAGCCTGGAAACCTGGTCCTGGCTCGCTAAACGTATCCAAGGTGAAGGCGGGGTCTTAATGCTGGAGAACGTCTATGAGCGCGACCCCGAGGATCTGCGCACCCTTTTCGAGGGCCTTGGCGGCCATGTTGCCGGCTTTTGCCTGGACACCGGCCATCAGGCCGTTTTCGGCCGAGTTGCCATGGAAACCTGGATTGAATCGCTGGGGCCTTTTCTCGGCCAGGTTCACTTGCATGACAACTGCGGCCGGCAGGATGAACATCTGGCGCTTGGTCGCGGGCAAATAGATTTTAAAAAGTTCTTCGAGCAGCTCAAACGCATAAAAAAAGAGCCCCCTATCATTACCCTCGAGCCGCACCGCGAAGGGGATTTCTGGCCCAGCATTGAATATCTGGCAACGGTGTGGCCCTGGTAAACCTTGACAACACAATTGGTTAAATGGTTGATTGGTCAACTGGTTAAATTTACTTGTATTCATACAATCGGGGTCTTGACAGCAAACATTTCAAAAAAAGAGCTTTATCATGAGACGAACAGCAAAAATGTTGCCCTTGACGGTTGCCGGATTCTTATTCTTTTTATGTATTTTTTCGGCGCCAGGCGGCCGGGCCGAGGAACAAGCGACCGTTAAACCCCTGTTTCCCGTCCGGCTTGACCATGAGTTCCCAAATTCGAAAAAAACCTTTGAAGAAGTTAAGAGCCTGATTCTGAAGAACTATTACAGCGACGACATTAGCGAAGAAGCCCTTTATTGGGCCGCGATTGAAGGCATGCTGCGGCAGATATCGCCGCCAAAGGAGCCCGATCTTGCCAAGATCTGGACGGCGGAAGCATACGAAAAAATTTTTCTTGCACTGCAGAACAATCTGATATCGATCGGACTTAAAAGTTCGTATAACCCCAATGAAGGCAGTCTTACCATTACCGAAGTTTTGCCGAATTCGCCGGCCGAGTCGATCTTGAAACCTTATGATCGTATCCTGCGTATCAACTCGCAACCGCTGAAAGCGAAAACCTTGCAGGAATTAAATGCCCTGCTGGACGGTGAAGCAGGGACAGAAGTTTCCCTTACGGTAAACCGGGACATTAATGTCTTCGATGTTACCCTTAAACGGCGGAAATTTTCGATGGAAACCTTGATCGTCAGCCCTTTAACCGACAAAATTGCCCTGGTGGAAATCAAACGGTTTACGGCCGATGTCTCCAAAAAACTGAAAGATGAATTGAGCAAACTAAAGGAAAACGGCTTTCAAAAGCTGATTATCGATCTTCGCAATAACCCCGGCGGCATTTTTGCCGAGTCTTTGCGCGTCGTTGAGCTGTTTCTGCCTGAGAAAAGTATTCTTTTGAGAACGTTTCAGCGCGAGCAAAAGCTGCAAAATTACGTTTCCGTCAACACGGAACCGTTTGCGTTTGAGATGGCAATCCTGGTCAACCACAATACCGCTTCGTCCGCGGAAGTCCTGGCAAGCAGCCTTCAGGACCACCAGAGAGCGTTGATCATCGGGACGAGAACTTTTGGCAAGGGGGTATTTGAAAATACGTTTAAATTGGATAACGATTTTCGTGTTAAATTTATTACAGGGGCCATGTATTCCCCCAAAGGACAGTCCTGGCACGGTAACGGGGTTACCCCGGATTTCCTGGTGGAGCAGGATGATAAGACCTTGGAGGCCCTGTTGAAAATAGAGGTCGGGGAGCGGTTCCGCAAGGACGTCGCCATGATTACCGCCTACAAACTCCTGATGCGCTGATCTGTCATGGTTGTTTTATGGTAGTTGTTCAGCCACAAAGACACTAAGACACCAAGATTATAAGATCTAAATTTATTTGTCATTGGGTATTCGTCCGCTTATTTAAATGTACAAACCTCTTCTTTGTGCCTTTGTGCCTTCGTGGCTGAATTTGCTACGTTTAATGCAGGTTAATCCATTATAGTTGCATTTTGCGACAATTAAATATAATGGGGGTATGCACTTGACTCCACCACATACAATATGTTGTGGTTTGACTAATTGA
>JACKQG010005385.1_pt1 | contig 14140 bp, 12 predicted proteins | sample 8237621 | NCBI WGS metagenome assembly JACKQG01 (sample SAMN15677084, study PRJNA649215) | marine metagenome | biome: marine; feature: Black Sea; material: saline water; isolation source: suspended particulate matter (SPM) from the Black Sea western gyre | collected 2013-06-09/2013-06-10 | depth...
GATACAGGTTGCACGGGCCTGGAATCCGGCGTTTTGGATTGAGTGTCGTTTGGTTCGGTTTTCATTGTTAGTGTCCAATCAAAAGAATTAGGGTTTGGCAGTAAGTGTAGCTTCCACAGCAGGGGTTGGTGTTTCTGTAACCGCTTCAGGCATGGCCGTTTCCTGCGGTTGTTCGGGCAGGTTGTTGACCAATATCTGCCAGGCAATATCCACATCGTCTACGGCCACCACCGGGAAGGCAGGCAGATTACCTAAAGCCATTTCGAGGCGGGCGATCACGCTTTGCAAGGCAGGGAGCTTTTCCACAGGGATTTCATCCTGCAAGGCAATCAGTAGGTTTTGCGCGACCTGCACATCCTGCTTTGCAAGGCCAAAATTGCTTTGGGAAAGATACAGACGGGCGCGGGAAAGCAATTCGATGGCGCGGCTGATTGCGACCTGGCGCTGAAGATCAGCCAGAGCAGAATTTTTGCCAATAAACAAGGCTTGTTGTTCAGTAGTTATGCTCGTCAGTGAATCCAGACTGGCTTGCATGGCATCCAACTGTTTGAGTGTTTCAGTATTCGTTTCCACGGCTGTTTCAAGGGCAGAAAGCTGTCCTTGCAACTCAGCCAGTCCTTGGGCGTTTTCGGTTTGGCGGGTTTCCAGGTTGGTCAGGCAGGTTTTCAGGTCTGTAACCTGTGTAGAAAGTTGCTCAATTTCAGCGGCCTGTGTGTTTTCCACTTCACCAAGGCGGGATGTGTTGGTTTCAACAGGTAGGATGAAATTATTATAAAGGTAGGGTGTGCCGTAATACACAGCGGCAACGATTCCCGCGATAATTGCCAGAATCAGCAGGCTGCGCAGGAATTTCACAAAGGCGCGCCCCAGGCGAGACCAAAAAGAAAAGGTGGTATTCGTTTCGTTGCTCATTTGGTTTCTCCTTGCGTCGTAAACAGGTTGGCCAGCAGGGTTTGCAATTCTCGCAAGAAAGTTTCAAAGCGCTGGGTGCGCTCTTCCTGTTGGACTACCTTTTCATTCAGGGACGTTACTTCGGTTTGCATGGCAGTCACTTGCTGGCTGGCGGCTTCCAAATCAGCGGCAAGCTGTTCTTGCGCCTTTTCCAACGCAACCGTGCGCTCCCCCAATCCTTCCAGCGTATCCACTCGGGTTCGCAGACCATCCAGGTCTTGCCGGAGAGTGTCTGCTTGCGTATTGAGTTGGGAAATTTCACTTTGCAAGGTGCGATATTGGGAACCCGTGGCAAACTTGAGACTCCCATTGATTCCACCAAGCACAGCCAAGGTGAGCAGGATGGCGACCAATGCCGTGACCGCGCTGCTGACCAGAGTTGTCCAAAGTGGGCCACGGGATGTTGATGACTGCTCGAATTTTTCGGGCAGTGCTTCAACCGCCTGACGCGCGGCCTGCCCCTGTTTTCTGGCAGATTCTCCCAACCCAGACATGGTTTCAAGTGCGGCTTGTCCTTTTTTAGAAAGGGATTCTTTAATCTCCTCCAGGCGGGATTCTGACTGAGCTCCATCTGCCGCCTGGGGTTTGGGAGCGGGCATGGGGTCTAGGTGAGATGCGAGGCTGTCCATCAGGCGCTCCAACAAATTAGCGCTGACGCCTTTGACAGTTTGCGCCGCTTCGAGCGTATCAAAAAGACGGCCAGCGAGAATACGCTCTGCCAGCGCCGATCCAATACCAGGCAAGCTGGTTAGTTCGTCCCGGCTGGCAGTATTAAGGAGGGTTAAAAGTTCAGTTTGGTTCATTCTTTCTCCAGGTAATTTTCAATTGACGCTCAACTCTGATTCTACATCCCATATCTTCTTCCATACTGACCTGCCCGTAGGGTTTCAATACCTCATCCGTATTTTTTCTTCTATAAATGCAGTAACATTAAGCCCCTAATAGTATATCATTTGGCTTTTTAGAGGAAATTATATGTTCTGGTTTATCCTAAGCCACCTGTTTTCATTACTTCTCTCAATTTTCCACCTCACTGCTGCTCTTAGCGAACTGCACTCAGACAGATTTGAAAAAGAGTGGAAAACTGTCCAATAGATGCCGCCCCACGAATCGTTGCTATACTCCTGATAACTGTTCGGATGGAGTTTTTAAACCAAACGGGCTTCAAACATTAGACAGATTAGAGAGAGATAGGTTTCAAAACAAAAGAAGCGCACCCTTTGGGTGCACTTATAAGCGTTAGTTTGCCTTTTCGCTGATGCAACCGTGCTGCAACCAGAATAGAATTTATAGATATTATAGACAAAATAGATGTTGCTTTGGGGGAATTTTAGGGAAAAATAGACGCTATGTCACCCAGTAGACGGGATATACAGTAACGAGCCTGTTTCGAAGTCAGCTACTCTATCCATTGAGCTACGGGTGCGTGGCGGCTATTATACCTCCGATGGTCTTTAGCCTCCAGCGATTTTGGTCTTATATCCCAACTTATTCAGAACTTCTGCAATCTTTTCCCGATGCTCTCCCTGGATTTCGATCACGCCAGCCTTTACTGTCCCACCGCTGCCACAGGCCTGTTTAAGTTTTTTCGCCAGGGCTTTCAACTCTTTTTCAGGAAGGACAAGATTCTTTACCAGTGAAACGCCTTTTCCTCCACGTCCTTTCGATTCGCGGTGAAGGTAAACTATTTGTTGAGTAGCTGGTAGCGATTTAGTTGAAACCGATTGATGACTCTTTTGACGTACGTCTCCCTGTGAGGAAGACCAGACGGTGCGATCGTTTTCCTTTGACATCAATCCTCCGGCGGGGAAGGGTCGGCGGACTCTGCCTTGGGCTGGTTACCATTTTTTTTGCGGGGCAGCCGACCGAAGAAAGAGCGTACCGATTCCAGCACTTTCAGCGAAGATGCCGGCTCTACTCGCTTTTCTTTCTCAGACCAGGGGTCTCTATCCAGCATCTTCCGGGCAACATAGCGCCCGAATAAAATGAAGGTGGCCAACATCGGGGCAGCAATGATAATCCCGAGAATGCCGATCAGATCGGCGAAGACCAGGGCAGAGACTAACACAGCGGCGGGGTGAACGCTGAGCGCATCGGCCATGATCCTGGGGGTGATCAGACCATCCAGCAGCTGGTCAAAGATCAATGCAATCAGGATGACGGTTAACGTATATGCCCATGGTTCCATACCAAAGAGTTTGAACGTCTGAATATAGCTGACCAATGCCAGCGCAATCCAGACCAGGGCCGGTCCAATATAAGGGAGGAATTTGGAAAGACCTGCCAGGAGGGCCAGCCCGATGGCATAGCGCACGCCCAGAACACTGAGCACAAACAGATAAAAAAGGAATGCCAGGGTAAAAATGATAATTTGTCCGCGCAAAAATGCATTCCAGATCCGCCCAAGTTCCTGACCAAGCTTGTTCATATCATCCACATAGCCGGGAATTTCAACCTTGACAAGGTTTTTGCGCAGACCACCACTTTCAGACAAAATGAAATAGGATACCAGCATTACAAAAGCCGACAGCCCAAAAAATCCTGCAGCGCCAGTCGCCAGCGATCCGAGAACCTGCCCGGTGCTACCTAAAACAGGCTGAACATATCCAAGCAGTTCCTGGCTAACGGTCTCAAGATTTAATCTACTTAAATCAAGTGGGAAAGGAGATGATTCGGTGACCCATTTGACTGTATTATTGACCGTGGTTGGCAATTCATCGAGGCTATTTTGCAATAAATCGATCAGGCTTTGTATTTGAGAACCAATTCCCCAACCTCCCAGCGTAAGCAGGGAAGCGATGATAAGGATCAATAAGAGATAGGTGACCCCCACGGACATCCGCCAGGAAAGATGCGTTATCCGATCAATCAATGCTGCAACAGGCTGAAAAAGATAGGCCAGGATAAAAGCGATTGCCAGCGGAACGATCAGGGTCTGGAAACGTATCAATAATGCCGTAATGATTGTGATCGTCATCAATGTTACGATCAGCTTGGTCATAGAATTCCAGCTTGGAGATGCAGATGGGTTAGATTGGGTCATAGGGTATCCAATTGAGTATATGAACGAATAGCTAAAGAATACTTCAGGGACGGAGAAATAGCAAGAAATTCAATAAATGGGAGTGGCTATTTTCGTGTGTAATTAAAATAATGACCTGCTCTGGCTGGATTTGTAATCCAGCCATTTTCCTATGTAAGCGGGGATTACAAATCCCCGCAGGGCCATATCTTTGCCACTTTGATACACACCGATTTAGCTACTCCCCAATAAATTCTATCAGGTTATCGAAAAAAAACCGGCGTTTTAGAGGGTCGGGAAATTTACTTGCCCATCCCATTAAAAACCCTTACAATCAGGCTGTCATATTCCAATTATTAAAACGTCCAACAACAGCAAGAGGATTTTCTATGATAGATCTACAGGAATTCGGAAAACGATTAATCACCAATCTCGAAGAGGTCATTATCGGCAAACGCCCGGCTCTGGACCTCATTACAATCGGGCTTCTCTCTCAAGGACATATCCTCATCGAAGATGTGCCCGGCGTTGGAAAAACGGTTCTTGCACGGACGCTTGCAAAATCGGTCGCGTCCACGTTTAATCGAATCCAGTTTACACCGGATATGCTCCCCAGTGATGTAACAGGTGTTTCCATCTATAATCAGGAGACCCGCAAATTCGAGTTTCGCCCTGGACCCCTTCTCGGACAAATCGTTCTCGCCGACGAAATTAACCGCGCTACTCCAAAAACTCAGGCTGCCCTTCTGGAAGCCATGGAAGAAGGACAAATTACGGTGGATGGGGTCACTCACCTCCTGCCACATCCCTTCATGGTTCTGGCTACACAAAACCCGATAGAATATGAAGGGACCTTCCCCCTCCCTGAAGCACAACTCGATCGATTCCTGCTCCATCTCCAACTTGGTTATCCCAGCATCTCCGACGAGATCCGCATTCTTGAAAAACAGCAAATTCAACACCCAATTGAAACCATTCAGGCCGTCGTAAGCAATGAAGAAATCCTGGAGGCTATTGAAGCCGTCAAAGAGATTTACGTATCTGATGCGGTCAAACGGTATATTGTCGAATTAACAACACAAACCCGCCAGAGTGGAGATATCCGCCTGGGCGCAAGCCCGCGTGGCAGCCTGGCCCTATTCCGCACTGGACAAGCCCGCGCCGCGCTGCGTGGACGCGATCACGTCCTGCCAGATGATATCAAAGCTCTTGCCGTACCTGTCTTGGGACATCGGATCATCATTGGCCCTGCTGCACGCATGGGTGAACTCAGCCCAGATCGGATCGTACGGGAAATTGCCCACAGCATCCCTGTTCCAGGGGGAGATTTTCAAATTGCTACAAAAAGCTGAAAAATAATGAGAGCCAACCGCATTTTCGTATATTTGCTCTTCCTCGGTAGTCTCATCGGCGTCCTATTGACCCGGGCATCTATTTACATGCGCCTGTTTTATTTAGCATGCCTAATCATTGGTGGCAGTTGGCTTTGGGTCAGGCTTTCTATCGCCGGACTTAAACTCACCCGCTTGTCGCGCTCTCTACGCGCCAACGTTGGAGATAGTTACAAAGAAAATTTTGAAATATCGAATATGAATCCCTGGCTGTGTCCATGGGTTGAAATTCGCGACGAAACCGACTTGCCCACCTCCGCCGGTTCCCGGCTCCTGGTGGGGATCAAAAAACGGAATAAACATTCCTATCTCGCCCACACCTGGCTCACCCAACGAGGTGCCTTTTCTTTGGGGCCGACAACCCTCATCACCCGCGACCCTTTTGGATTATTCAACATGATCAAAACCTTTCCATCTGAGTCTGAGCTGGTTATATTACCCTTCATTGCAAATGTGGATTTCTTTCCCACTTCTCCTGGACTGCTGCCCGGTGGCAAAGTTGTCCGGCAGAAAGCCCTCGGAATCACTCCCCACGCCGCTGGCATCCGAGAGTATGCGCCCGGGGACGCTCTTCGCCGAATCCATTGGCCCACATCCGCGCGTAAACAACGTTTGATGGTCAAGGAATTTGATCAGGACCCGCAATCGGAAATCTGGATATTCCTCGATGCAGAAGCTGAAGTTCAGGCATCGCTCGTGGACGAGGACCTGGCTTTTCGTTGGGACGGATGGATGCTTGGCAACAGACCGGATTTTAAAATTCCTCCGTCATCCTTTGAATATGGCGTGGCAATTGCCGCCTCCCTGGCTCATTATTTTATTTCTCAAAGGCGTGCGGTGGGACTTGTCGCTGCAGGCCAGATAAATATTGCCATACCCGCTGACCAAAGCTTCCGCCAGGAAGAGAAAATATTGGAAACACTCGCATACGTAAAAGGTGAAGGGAATTTATCGATTGACGGCCTGGTCGCAGCCCAGGCAGGGCAACTGCTTCAAGGAAGCAGCGTGGTCATAATTACACCCTCTGTCCGGCCCGAGGTTATGCATGCAGTTGACGATCTCTTACGCCGGAATTTGCATCCAACTGTAGTATTATTGGATGCTGGTTCCTTTGGCAGCCCAGATTCCAATGATGCCTTTGTAGAATCGTTGAATAATATTAATGTGCCTGTTTGCCATATTACTTGCGGCGCTGATCTGGGCTCCGGTTTATCTGGTGTCTCAAAAAATTATCCATATCAGGAGACAAATCGGTGGTTCACCCCGTCCACACCCTAGACCTGAATTTTCAAAATCGCAAGAATGCGATCTCGGCCTATCTTGTTCCACATTCAGAAGGGGCTCTACTGGTTGAATCTGGCCCCGGTTCTACGACCGATGCTCTTCAAAAAGGAGTGGAGTCGCATGGGCTGAAAATTGATGATATTACCCATGTATTATTGACTCATATCCACCTTGATCATGCGGGTGCGGCGGGATGGCTGGCGCAACAGGGAGTCCAGGTTTGCGTACACCCCGTTGGAGCGCCGCATTTGCTCAACCCCGGAAAACTGATCGCCAGCGCAACTCGGATCTATAAAGATAAAATGGATCAGCTCTGGGGAAGGTTTCTCGCAGTGCCTGAAGATAAACTAATGATTTTGGAAGATGGGCAAAAAATCGTCGTTGGTGATTTGGATATTACCGCGATCCATACTCCGGGTCATGCAGAACATCATATCGCCTATGGGATTGAGCGTGATATCGTTTTTACCGGGGATATTGGCGGCATGCGAATGCCTGGTTCAGACTTCGTCATCCTGCCCCTTGTTCCACCAGAATTACATCTTGAAAAATGGCGAGCCAGTCTTGAAAAACTACTTTCCCTAAACTTTAATCGAATTGCCCCAACTCATTCTGCTGTTTTTGGAAATGCAGAGGAACATTTGGATTTAACTATCGCCGCAGTTAATAACGCAGCCTTTTTGGTTGACGAGGTAATGCCAACCGAGCCAACCATTGAAGAGTTTATTGAAATAATTAAAGTTAGAATGAGAGAAGAAGCTTTTTCCAAAGGTGTCAGTGAAGAAGAATTCAAAACTCTTGAGGTAACCAACCCCCTTTACATATCCGCTGCAGGTTTAATGCGATACTGGAATAAATTTCGCCAGCCAAAAATCTAATAACTTTCCATAAAGATTTCTTTGTGGTAAGAAATAAAATCATTAAACGAAGGAACCCAAAATGAAAGATTTTCTCGCAATATCTGATTACGCTACAGAAGAACTTCAGGACCTGCTCGATCTGGCTGTAAAATTGAAAAAGGAATATTTTGACGGAGGCAATCCACCCCTTGCAAAAGGCAAGGCGATGGCAATGATCTTCCAAAAGCCCAGCCTGCGCACACGAGTCTCCTTTGATATGGTTATGCGCCATCTCGGTGGGGACGCCCTCTACCTTTCTCCGGCCGAAATCGGGCTTGGCAAACGAGAATCTGTTTCCGATGTAGCCCGTGTTCTTTCTGGCTATGTTCACATCATTATGGCGCGCGTTTTTGCCCATGAGCACGTTCTTGAATTGGGCAAATGGGCCTCCGTACCGGTCATCAATGGCCTGAGTGATTTTAGTCATCCCTGCCAGGCGATGGCAGACGCACTCACTATTCAGGAAAAATTCGGCTCCCTGAAAGGATTAAATGTGACCTATGTTGGGGATGGGAATAACGTTGCGGCCTCGTTGATGCATATCTGCGCGCGACTGGGAGCGAATTTTACGATTGCCAACCCCAAGGGTTATGATATGCCCACCGAAGCGATCACTCTTGGACGTCAACTTGCCGCCGAATCTGGATCATCGATTACGCTGACGAATGATCCGCATGAGGCGGTGCGGGGGGCGCAGGCGATCTATACAGATACGTGGACAAGTATGGGGCAGGAGGAAGAAACGGAAAAACGTCTTCAGGTTTTTCCACCCTATCAAGTCAATGCCAACTTGGTCGCAGAAGCGGAAAAGGATGTCATTGTCCTGCATTGTTTGCCCGCTCACCGCGGCGAAGAATTAACGGATGCAGTTGCAGATGGCCCACATTCGCTCATCTTCCCTCAGGCACATAATCGGTTGCACGCACAAAAGGCCATTGTTGCTCGCTTGTTGGGCTTAGCATAGCTTCCAAATGACACAGAGTGGAATTGAATAACCACTCTGTGTCATAATTATCCTTGCCTCTCGACTGCGCAGCGCTCGGGGCGTCAAATTCAAGAGGTGAATATTGAATACACAAGATTTTGTAGCGCTCGAAGAAAAATTTGGGGCACATAATTATCATCCATTGGATGTGGTCATCGAGCGGGGGGAAGGGGTTTGGGTCTATGATGTAGACGGAAAACGCTATCTGGATTGCCTGAGTGCCTACTCAGCGGTAAATCAGGGACATGTTCACCCCAAAATTTTAAAGGCTTTAATCGAACAGGCCAGCAAAGTCACTTTAACTTCGCGCGCCTTTCGTAATAATCAGCTCCCACTGCTTTATAAGGAATTGTCTGAGATCACAGGCTATGAAATGTCGCTACCCATGAATAGCGGAGCCGAAGCGGTTGAAACTGCGATCAAGCTGGCACGCAAGTGGGCCTATCGCGTCAAAGGCGTCAAACGCCACGATGCCGAGATCATTGTTGTTGATGGCAATTTCCACGGGCGAACGATCTCGATTGTAAGCTTTTCCTCTGAGGAATTCTATAAAGGTGATTTTGGACCCTTCACGCCAGGATTCATATCTGTTGCTTACGGCGATGCTGATGCAATTGCGGATGCAATCACACCAAATACTGCCGCCGTGATGATAGAGCCAATTCAGGGTGAGGCCGGCGTGATCATTCCGCCCGATGGATATCTACAAAAAGTGGCTAAAATATGCAGGAAGAATAATGTGCTCTTTATTGCGGATGAGATCCAAACCGGGCTGGGACGCACGGGAAGACTCTTTGCCTGCGATTATGAAAACGTTCGCCCTGATATGGCCATCATCGGCAAAGCATTGGCTGGTGGATTTTATCCCGTTTCAGCAGTATTAGCTGACAAAGATTTATTGGGCCTATTTTCACCCGGCGAACATGGTTCAACCTTCGGCGGAAATCCCCTCGGTGCGGCAGTCGCACGAGCAGCCCTTCAGGTTATGGTTAATGAAAAACTTGCCGAACGTGCTGATGAGTTGGGAACCTATTTTATGGAGCAATTGGCCGAAATTCCAAGTCCACATGTCAAAGATGTGCGTGGCAAAGGTTTGCTGATCGGCGTGGAATTGAAACCCGAGGCAAAGGGCGCCCGCCGTTTTTGCGAAGCACTGCAAGATCGGGGAATTCTGGTGAAGGAAACACATCAGCACGTCATTCGTTTTGCTCCCCCTTTAGTGATTGATAAAGAGACGATTGATGGCATTTTGCCGCCTATTCGTGAAGTATTAAATATGGTTTGAGAGTATTATTGAAATTCAGATTGATTAAAATAGCAAAAGAGGTTCTCATATGAATATAGGAATCCCAAAAGAACAACGCCCAAATGAATACCGGGTAGGTCTATCCCCGGCAGGTATTCAGTTACTGTGCCAGGATGGACATACCTGCTTTGTAGAACATGACGCAGGCAAAGGAGCCGGATTTGGCGACCAGGATTACGAACAGGCCGGGGCCAGTATCGTATTCTCTCCCGAGGAAGTTTTTGGTCGTGCAGATCTACTGTTGAAGCTTGCACGCCCCATAAAATCTGAGCTGGAATGGCTGCAACCGGGATCAGCAATTGCCGGCTTTCTTCATCTAGCCTCGGCGAGAAAGGACAAGCTTGATTTACTGCTTAAAAAGAAGATCACAGCTATCGCCTACGAGCAAATTGAGGAGGAAGATGAGCTTTTGCCTGTGTTGCGTCCGCTAAGCCAGATCGGCGGGGCAATGGCAGCGCAAACTTCCGCGCGATTACTGCAAAATAAATGGGGTGGGCGCGGCATTTTATTGGGATTGATTCCTGGCGTACCGCCTGCTGAAGTCGTCATCCTGGGTGGTGGGGTTGCAGGGATGCATGCAGCACGGGCATTCCGCGGTTTGGGCGCGCATGTCACCATCATCGATAATGATATGGACGCCCTGCAGCGTGCTGCCGAATACTTCCGTGGCGTGACAACAATGATGTCAACCCCGAAGAATATCAGAAAAGTAACAGGCTTTGCCGATGTTGTGATTGGGGCCGTCTACGAGCCTGGTCAGCGCTGCCCAATCCTGGTCTCACGAGAAATGGTTCGGGCGATGAAGCCAGGCTCGGTAATTCTTGATCTGAGCATTGACATGGGTGGTTGTGTGGAGACATCCCGCCCGACAACACATGCAGACCCGGTATTTATCGAGGAAAATGTCACCCATTATTGCGTTCCCAATATTTCCAGCGTAGTTGCACGAACGGCCACACATGCCTTTGTCAACGCATCGGTACCCTATATTCTTGAATTGGCAAATCGCGGCATTCAGGGCGCTATGGATAATAATCCAGCAATAAAGCTGTCAATCAACACACATGCGGGTGATTTACTACATCTCTCCCGACAATTCAACGGTAATTAGTTATGGACTGGAAAAATTTATATAAAGATCGAATTGTCAGCGCCAAAGAGGCTGTCCAGGTTATAAAATCTGGAGATCGCGTTTTTCTGACAGGAAATGTATCTGTACCCCATAAATTACTTGACGCTCTTGTTGAGAATGCCCCCAACGTCCAGGATGTGGAAATCTGCCAGGCTCTCACGGTCGGCGGATCGGATTATGTCCTTCCTGAAATGGAGGGTCATTTGCGTGTAAATACCATGTTTATCAGTGGCAATATACGTGAAGCAGTTCATAGCGGTCGGGCAGATTTCACTCCGGTATTACTTTCTGAATTTCCGCTACTTTTTAAAAATGGGCATTTACCTCTTGATGTGGCGATTATTCACGTTTCCCTCCCTGACGACCACGGTTTTTGCAGTCTTGGAGTTGAAGTGGGGTTGACCAAAACTGCATCTGAATCTGCCAAGATCATCATCGCTGAAGTTAATGAACAGATGCCGCGCACGTTAGGTGATGCCTTCATCCATGTTGGGCGTCTGAATTATATCCATCCTGTCAACTACCCGATCTCTGAAATGGCAATGGGCAGTGGAAAACCATCGCCTGTGGTCGAAAAAATGGCTTCCCATATCGCTGAGCTAATTCCCGATGGAGCGACGATGCAGATGGGGATTGGCGCAGTCCCGGACGCGGTGCTGAAACATTTATATAATAAAAAAGATCTGGGCGTGCATACCGAGCTTTTTTCTGATGGTGTGATTGATCTCGTTGAAGCCGGAGTATTAACAAATGCCGAAAAAACACTTCACCAGGGCAAGATCCTGGCTGGATTTGTGATTGGCACAAAACGGCTTTATGATTGGGTAGACGATAACCCCCTCATTGAAATGCGACGTACAGAATATGTCAACGATCCTTTTGTGATCGCCCAAAACGACAAAATGGTGGCGATCAATTCTGCCATCGAAATTGATCTGACCGGACAGGTTTGCGCGGATAGTATCGGACCCAAACTTTATAGTGGCGTAGGCGGCCAGTTGGATTTTATCTATGGCGCATCCCGTTCGAAGGGTGGTGTCCCGATCATTGCGCTGCCTAGTGATACCACAACCAGCAGCGGAAAACGCTTCAGCCGCATCACCGGGATGCTCAAACAGGGTGCGGGGGTCGTGACTACGCGCAACCACGTACACTATGTAGTCACTGAATATGGCGTAGCAGATCTATACGGCAAGACCATTCGGCAACGGGCACAGGCTTTGATCGGAATCGCGCATCCGGATTTCAGGGCAGATCTAAAAAAAGAGGCGCAGGCGTTAAATTATATTTAGTTTTCTGACCTTGCCCTCACCTCCGCATCGCTCCGCTCGCTCCCCCTCTCCCGCAAAGCGGGAGAGGGAAGTCCAGCGAAGCGAGGACGGGGGAGGGCAAGGTCAGCAGCAAGAAAGAAAATCATGCAACGTAAAGCAAAAATTGTCGCAACAATTGGTCCCGCTTCCGATAGCGAGGAAATACTGGAAGCATTAATCACCGCAGGGATGAATGTTGCCCGGTTAAATTTTTCACACGGCACCCATGAAGAACACGCTGCCCGAATAGCCAAAATTCGCAGTATTTCCAAAAAAATTGGAAAATCGGTGGGTATATTGCAGGATTTACAGGGACCAAAGATACGGATTGGGCAATTATCCGCACCATTGCAGCTCGTTGAAGAGGAAATAATCCGCTTTTATGCGACAGAGGATCATCCGCCAAAGTCGAATATCAAATCTATTCCCGTCGATTTTCGGGAATTATTCGACTCTGTTCAGGCTGATGATTTACTTTTGCTCGATGACGGACGACTCTCGCTCAAGGTGATATCTGTCAAGGGACGAATTTTGGAAGCGGTAGTTCTCGTGGGTGGCGCACTATCCTCCCACAAGGGTATCAATCTCCCCGGCGTCCAATTGCGGATATCCGGATATACATCCAAAGATAAGGCCGATCTTGCATTCGGCATTGCTCAGAGCGTAGACGCGGTCGCGGTTTCTTTCGTCCGCACCCCGGAAGACATGATCCAGGTTCGCGAAGAGATGGAACGCTTTGCAAATGGCATCCCGGCCCCAATGTTGATCGCCAAGCTCGAACGCCCCGAAGCAATTGATAACCTGGAAAAGATCCTGGATGTTGTGGATGGGGTCATGGTGGCCCGCGGTGATTTGGGCGTGGAGATGCCACCCGAACGGGTACCCGTACTCCAAAAAATGATCATCCGCAAAGCCAGTGCTCGAGCAAAAATTGTGATCACTGCCACGCAGATGCTTGAATCGATGATCCACAGCCCTTTACCGACACGAGCCGAAGCCTCTGATATTGCGAATGCAGTCTTTGACGGAACCGATGCTGTCATGCTATCGGCTGAGACGGCTGTGGGGGAATATCCGGTTGAGTCTGTCAGGATCATGGAGCGGATCATTTGCGAATCGGAATCGCATTCAGGCGAGTGGGGCACAGTGCTGGAGCAGAGACTCGGCCTGGGCGAAAGTGACGCTGCGTCAATGTCACGTGCAGCCCGTGAGCTGGCAAACGACGAAGATGTCGTCGCGGTGGCAGTTTTCACATCCCAGGGGAGTACAGCCTGGCTGGTGTCTAATATTCGCCCTGTCAAGCGGATATTGGCCTTCACACCCTATGAGATGACTTACCGCAAAATGGCTTTTCTATGGGGAGTTTATCCTCAGTTGGTACCCTTTGCCAATACAATGGAAGAGATGCTCGGTCATGTGGACGAAGCCTTATTGAAAAATGATTTCGAGCAAGGCGATCAGGTGGTCTTACTCTGCGGATTCCCGGTTGGGTCGATGAAGCCACCCAATATGGCCTTATTGCATACGGTAGGAGAGAGTGAAAAATAACAATATCATTATTTTTGATGGGGTATGCAATTTATGTAACTGGTCAGTGCAATTTATTGTCAAAAGAGATTTCAAAAATATCTTCAAATTCGCAACTGCCCAATCAGAATTTGGTATTTCCATTCTGGAGAGAAATGGATATTCCATCGAAAATCCTGAATCGATATTGCTCATTCGTAACGGGAAGGTTCTTGAAAAAAGCGATGCGGCTTTAGAAATTGCGAGTGAGTTAGAAAAGGGCTGGAAAGCGCTGGTTCTCTTTCGTATTTTCCCTAAAAGGTTCAGAGATTTTCTATATGATTGGATCGCCAA
>JACKQG010005386.1_pt1 | contig 14140 bp, 13 predicted proteins | sample 8237621 | NCBI WGS metagenome assembly JACKQG01 (sample SAMN15677084, study PRJNA649215) | marine metagenome | biome: marine; feature: Black Sea; material: saline water; isolation source: suspended particulate matter (SPM) from the Black Sea western gyre | collected 2013-06-09/2013-06-10 | depth...
TGGACGCACACAATCTATAAAAAAATCTAATAAAGAATGCTTGTATATACCTTGCTTTCTGGATCCTAAAAACTACACTATAACAAAAAATAAAGATATATTACATTATGGATGTCTTTGCATTGAACCAAATGATAGCAATGATTTAGATTATATTAAAGATGTGATTATAAAAAATATAGATTATATAACACAAAATTCACAGAAACGTTCAGGTGGATGGATCAATGTCAGTAGTAGAGTTCTCAATGAAATAGCGATTGACTAGCACTTTGGCTAGCTATACATTTAGGCGTTCCATAATCGCACGTAGAGAAACATACCTAGTTGCAGCATTGAAGCCAATTAATTTTGGTATTTTTTGGTATGTCTCATTTACAACGTTATAATGTTCTACATCTATGATATAGTTGATAACTTCATTAAATAGACGATGCTCCTTATATTTCTCGTAGATAGCGATGTCTTCATATGTGATTGATTCAAACTTCGTAATTACTTTGCTTTTATTAAGATAGGGTGTTTTAGACATATAAATATTTACGGGAACTACATTGATAGTAGGATTAGCAAGCTTGATACCTGTTACCTCTCCTATTTGATTTTCAAAGTAGTTGTTTTTATTTTGCTTGTAGTTAGTCATAATGATTTTAACAGGCAATACAATTACGGGGATATTATCGCGTAATACAACGATATCACATTTTTTCTTACCCGAAGGATTAAGAGATGGTATGTCGTATTCCTGTGCTACTTTGTAGCATTCATCTGTAAAGATTGTTTTCAACTCTTTGATGATTTCTTCATGAAAATAGTCAACTTTTTTGCTGCTACGGGCTCCATGCTTCATGTATAGCTCACATGTATTGCGAATAATAGAGAGCATATCTGTGCTAGTGAGTTCAGGATAGCTATCAATTTCCATACTAATGGCTTAGAATAAAAATAGATAAGTTATGACGTCAATTTTTATGGTTTTTAGAACATTTTTATCATGTATGTGTCAGTTAGAGCATATCCCAGCTTTCTGTAATAATTTCTTACACCAGTACCACTTATGATTGCTATTTTTGGATATCCCATATTCTTTGCTATTTTTTCCGCTTCTGCTACTAAACTCTTGCCATAACCCTTGTGTTGATATGAAGCCTCTAAGTTATTACCAACATCACTTAGATTGGAGTAAACGTGTAACTCTCGTATAAGTGCGGAATCGTGTAATACAGGCAATTGATTATTTTTATCTGCTTTATTAGCTAATCTAAGTCTAATAAAACCAATTAGATGTTTATCAGTTTCATATGAAATAAAGTATTCTGTACCATCACTTGCGGGATATGTTACAATATCTAGATGAATATCATCGGGCTTTACATTAGTATCTTTAATTTCACGACAACGGATGCAATTACATCCCCAATTATTTTTACGCATATCATCTTGTAAAAGTTGTCGCATGTTAACATATTCATGTTTATATCCACCTAAAATATAAGTTGAAGGAATATCCCTGATAATTCTGTTAAGACGCTTCCATTTTTGAACTTTTTTCTTGAAATCCTTAATTAACTCGTACAATAGCAAATCATTGTATGGAATATAATCACCTTTTTCGTACCACTCTTTTATTTGTGTCCATGGAACAATAGCAGTATGATATATCTTGTATTTGTCTACTTGTATTCTTTCATCGTATAAAGATGTTTCTAACATTTCTTTATCCAATTCATAAGAACTACCGGGAAGATTAGGCATCAAATGTATATCAACTTTATATCCATTATCTTTTAATAGCCTAATGGCGTCGTGTGCTTTTTCAATAGAATGTCCTCTTTTAATTTTCTTTAAAACATCATTGTTAGTATGCTGAATCCCTATTTGAACACGAGTGCAATTGTATCTTCTAAACTCGCGGATTTCATCTAATGTAATAGTATCTGGACGAGTTTCCAAAGTTAAACCAATGATATGTATCTTTGCATTTTCATTAATAGCTATTTCTTTTTCTAATGATAGCATTTCGCGTTTTTCATAATATGTATTTGCAGCATAATAAATAGCTGTAATAAAATAATCTTTGTAATTTTTATGATAATTAGACCAAGTACCACCAAGAACTATTATTTCTAATTTATCAACAACATGTCCCATATTTATAAGAGCATCTATTCTAGAATTAAATTGAAGAATGGGGTCAAATTTGTTTTCATTAGCACGCAAAACAGCTGGTTCGCTATATAGATATGATCTTGGTTGGTCTACCCAATTATTACCTTCATGTGCCTTTTCATTAGGACAATAAGCACAATTGTGACGACAGCTAAATTTACCAACTACCTTATTACCATCATCATCAATATATTCTGGTGTTCCAGATGTTAGTAAAGTTACAACAATAACACCAGAATTAGATTTAGATTTTTTCTTGGTAATTAGCTTTTTAAAAGGTAAATTGTCAATACCCAAGCTATTATAGAAATAAATGAGATTTGCTTTGGATAAACTAATTTTATGTGTACGCTGAATATACTTTTGAAACTTATTGATATCATCTGGTGATTTTAAACAAGGTATTTGTTGTAACATCTCAGTAGATATAATGGCATATTCTTTATCAGTATAAAATCTTTGTTTGTGATTATTAGAATGACGAGTGTTGTTACCACTGATGTTCTCAATATCTACTGACATATTTATAGTTACATAATTATAATATATATAAATCAATTTTTAAAATGAGTACATAATTTTATTTTCTTAGAGATTTTATAAACTTTTTAAATTTTTATAGATTTTCAAAATTATGTACTCATTTTAAAAAAGAACCTAATGATGTATTGTTTATAATGGGTGATTATGATAAAGATAGAAGTAATATAGGTGGGATATAACCAACAATTTGTAAAAAGTTTAGAAGAATATTTAAGAATGCTGGATTTAGAACCTATTTAGTAAATGAGTTTAGGACATCTAAATTATGTAATTGTTGCAATTGTGAAATATCACCATTTATGATAAGACAAAGTCATAAACCAAATGATAATGGATTACTTTCTCATAAAGAGGATAAGCAGAAATGTGAGATAATTCATAATAGAGATAATAACGCTGTTTAAAATATGTTAAATATTGTAAAGAGTATATTTACAATAGGAAGAAGACCCTACATATTTACGAGAATTCATACATAGTCCACGCTATGTAATAACCAAATTTTTACTACTTTTGGATATTTTGTTTGCTGTTAAATCGGCGTTTTAAATGTCCAAAGGTGTAAAAATCTATATAAACATATATTACATATATAATATAACTATTATAATGTTCAGCCAATTTCAACAAACTTTTCGCAAGGTTCCTGACCTTATTCTAACGCCATTTTTTACAACAGGTTCAACATGGCCATCTTATCATATCAAGCCAGTATATAATGATATTGAAGCTCCACCCGTTACACCCGCAATGCAACCAGGTGAAGTAAATGATATGGCTTCAATGTCATCAGGAAGTGGTGGGACACAAACTATGCCAAATCCAAATATAGAACAACAACAATATTATCAAAATTATATGAATACTGCTGGAAGCCTCGTAGCTAATATTGGTATGCAACCACATACACACCATACAAATCAAATGGGACAAAAATATATGTATCCAACTATGCCATATTATATTCCAGCAACAAAAGTAGGTGAAAGAGTACCACCAGTAATGAATCCACCTCAATTAGCATATAATCAATATCCGCAAAAAGTTTAAGTTTAAGTTTAAGTTTAAGTTTAAGTTTATTTTTATTTATTATTATTAGAATATACTAATGACATCAGTATTAAACAAGCCAAAAATAGTTTGGAAAGACTGGGAAATGATTAAAAAAAGTATTGCAAAGAATGAAATGAAAATATTAAGAACTAATGCACTTAATATTAAAGAATTAAATACTTTACAATTTAATACAATACTTGAAATAACAGGAAATGAAAAGCTTTTAAAAGATAACTATATGCTCATGATTGAATTAAGTACTAATGAAAAATATAATTATCTTAAAGATTTTTTTAGAAATTTATTAATTTACTTACAACATTTTATTATTGATACAGATACAGATAAGGAAAAATTTTTTTATTTTTTAAATAGTATAACTAATAATAAAGGCAGTAGCAGAAGCAGAAGCAGAAGCAGAAGCAGAATCAGAATCAGAAGCAGAAGCAGAAGCAGAAGCAAAGATAAAGACAGAGAGAGAGAAAAATTAAAAAACTATATAAATAAAAATGAAGAATTATTTAATAAGTTAAATCAAGATTTAAATTATAAAATAAATCAAGCTATCGCAAAAATAACTAATGAAAAAGGTTTATATTTATTTGCAATAATGCTTCTTAGTGCACTTAGTGGAAAAAGTATATTTAGTGCTGTTATTATAAATAGTAAAAATGAAATAATAAATACAACAGAGCATTTATCAAAATATTTTTTACCAGGCTTTAAAAGTCCAAAAAAAATGAAAAAAATAGAAAATATAATAACTGAACTCTTGAAAAAACTAAAAGAAGAATTAAATAAAGAAGATGGTAGTAATGTAAAACCTTTATTAGAAGTAGTAATTGAGTTTATAAATAATTTTGATTTATTAATAAATAATTTTGAAAAAAAAATATTACTTATACAAATTTTTTATATGGTAGCAGTATGGAAAGAATATATTGTTACGGAACGTAGAATGTATAAAGATGATGAATCTACAATAGTAAAATATAATAATAATATATCAAAATATACACATTTAGCTGATAGAGCTATTCAAAAATATTATCGTTTAATTCAAAAAGTATGGCAAAACCACAAAAAAGAAGATAATGAAATTTTGTTTGATGATAATTATTTAAAAAAAATTCAAAATGAAATAAAACAAAAACCTTATTATAGTTATACGCGAGAAGAATTTGAAAGTGCTAAAAAAGAATATGAACAAAATCATCAAAATTTGGTATTAGCTTTGAACCTATTGGATGATGATAATGAAAAAAGTAAAATTTTAACTGGATATAAAGTAAAAATAGATGAATTTAACAAAAATATAATAAGGGTTGAAGAAAATATTGCAGATATAGAAAAAAAAAGTAAACAAAAAATTAATTTACATGAATTAAATACATTATATGAAGAACGTAATAATTTATTAAAATCAATAGAAAAATTAAAAATAAACTTTTTAAATTTATTTAGTAAGATTTATAGTAAAGAAGTTACAAATAATTTATATAACAATATATTTGAAAAATCTTACAGAAAATCAAGCTCTTCAAAATTAAGTTCTAATATAAGTGATGTTAGTGTAGAAATAGATGATTCATCAAAAGGAGGAAGAAAACTAAAACATTGTAAGAATACTGGTATCAAAAAAGAGATTTTAGGAAAAGATAGATGTATATATAAAATGCCAGGAGAACGCAAAGAATATTTTAAATATAAAGGTGAATTAGTTAATATAAAAGAATTAAAAGAATTAAAAAGATTACATAAGAAATCTAAAAAGCCCGAACCTAAGAAATAAGAAAAAACCTACCAAGTCTAAATATCTACTAAACTAAAACACTTTCTTTGAAAAACATAATATTTATTTTTAATTCATCTAACATTTCCTTAGAAGCATAAAATGATTGCCTCCATTTATCACTTAGATTATCCCAATCTGGTTCTATTGTCACAAGCAACTTAATACCAGCTTGTATTATATTTAAGCAACAATTATGACAAGGAAAACGATTACATACCATAATGCTATTATTTATATTACTGTTTGTTCTAGCTGCTTGTACAATAGCATTTGTTTCAGCATGTATTACATATAAATCCTTGTTTTTCTTTAACCATCTCTTTCTAGTTTCTTTTAACCTTCTTGGCAACCCATTATAGCCACAACTAATCTGTATTAAGCTTTCATTTTCCAAAATTATAGCACCAACTTTGCGTTTTTCATCTTTGGAAAATAATTTAGCCTTGAAATCAGCTTCTTTTAAAAACTTCAATGCTTTATCTCTTGATATAGTCATAATAATTATAATACATCAATCCTCTATGTCATTTTAGTGTAAATATAAAAAATATATAACAAGCATACATTACATAAACACGCACGACATACAACAGCAAATTAGAGTGTTTTTATTACTTTGCATGAGATAGCAAGCGTAAGCAGATTCATGCTGAACTTGTCCTTGTTTACCTTAGTTTCCTCCTTGTACCTCGCCTTCGCGTACCTCCTCAGCTTGTCAACAGCGACATTAATGCTGTCTTCCAGTTGGTCTGCCGATGTCTCCATAATCCTCTCCATACAATCTTCGCCAACAAAGTCAAAGTAGCTCATGGTATTAGCCATATCAAAAAACAAACCAGGTACTAATCAATTTTTTCCATTTTCAGTACAAATGATACCATAAACACCCCTTAACATTATTATGTTGTAAAAATAAAAATAAATGGTAATTAAAATTTAAAAAAATAGAAATTGAATGTAAAAAACTAAATCATATAATAGCTACTTAGGTACCATATACTAACAGCGATTCCCCCTTTCGGGTTCTTGACATATTGCCTTCTAATTTGTATATTGTATGATTCCTTTTTGCAGATTATACTCAATTAGTTTTTTTAGGAGACCATCTTTCAGGTCTATAAAATAAAAAATAGGTACAAAATCAATTTTTATTTTTATCTGTACAAATATATGTATTAAACCTAATTGGAAAGAAGAATACAAATATATATGAATAAGCAATCAAAATTATATAAACTCCTACAATAAAATATATAAAATTTTCAATAAAATCACCATAAGCTTCAATGATAGCAATATTATCTTCCATGTTTAATAAATTATATTAAACTATAAGAAATCAATTTTTAGGCAATTAATAAGAGACGCCTTTAAACACATTGTTCCATAGTATTTATTGAGATTTCTACTAGATAGTTTTATTAATACACTAATGTGATATATTGGCAAGTGTAAAATACTTACCATCATTGATAACAACAATATCTTCATCAATTCTATCAAATAAATATTATGTGAATCTTTTTTTTATAGTAGTATCAATAATCTTAGCATTCTAACAAGTGTTTATAAATTTTCTAATGCTACTCTTCAATGTCTTCACAGACATAATAAAATATAATATTTAGCAAATCATATTTTTTAATCACTTATTCAGACCATATACTATATACCATTATAATTATAACAAAACCTTTAAGTATTACTCGCGTTACCCTGACTCTTATTCAGTTTTTAAATATAAGTTTTTCTTTTATATGAGACAAATAGTTAATAAACATAATAGGATTTTGATGTTCCAAAATTGCTTTATAATCAATATTTTCAAATAAAAGATAAAACTCCAATATATGTTTTTCAAGTTTCTTTAATTGATAAATTTCCAATGGCTTATCAGATAAAAAACATTTACTGAAAATATAATTTTTAAGTCGCCAATATTTTTTATCTATATAATCATTAATAGGTTCGTACCTATAAAGATAGTCCAATAATACTATATAAGAATTATCTAGCTCCATTATTATTGTATAATTATATAATACTATTATTTAATCAATTTTTATATAAAAAATAAATAATTATACACTATAAATGTTAGTATTAAATAATAATTTAAGATTACCATATATAAGAAAAAATAATTTATGTTTTATGCTACATGATACTAACGAAATGATAGGTATAGCAAGGAATTCAAAGGTTGCATTATTCGAAAATGTTTTTTTAGAAGGAGTGCAAAATTTTGTATTAATATCAACCTTATTATTGTTAACGAGAACATTACCAAATACAACACCACCAAAGGCTATTGTAAGAATTACAGATCCTATAATTAATTTTTCTAAAAAGTTTATTAATTTTGATAATTACTATTTTCAGATAGGATTATCATCAGCATTTTTAACATATATATCAACAATTGCGGGTGTAGCAGCAATGGAAAAATAAAAATAATAATATATTAAAATGGATTTAAAAAAAGGGACTATTAATTTAACGAATATCTATGTTGAATATGAAAATAAAAATATAAAGATAAGATTATTAAAAAAATCTGCAACGTCCAATGTTTATAAAGATATTGATAATACTATTGTAATAAAAAAAATAATAAATTATAAGGATTACCATGTATTTGAAAGAGAAATACATATATTAAAGCTATTAAATAAACACCAAATTAATGTACCTGAATTAATTTTTTATGATATTAATAATCAAATAATAATAATGTCATATTGTGGTGAAGCAATTTCTGAAAAAATATTCAATTCAAATAATAATTACAAAAAACAATTAAGTAATATAATTAAAGAAATTAAAAAATTAAATATTAAACATAATGATATTAAACATAATTCAGAAATTTTATTATTAAATGATAGTATTTTTTTGTGTGATTTCGGTTGGGCAACTATAAATGGTAATTTAGATTGTAATATTAATTTATCAAATAAATATAAACCATGTGGATTAATTAATGATGATATTTTTCTGCTACATAAAGAATGCGAGTAGCACCATCTAATTCTATATTTTTTAATAATTTGAAATATTTACCTATACTATTATTAAAATTAGCAGTTGTATAATTTTGTTTATTTTTAGTTATATGCCCGAAGCCTTTTATTGCATTATCGTTTTCACTAATCCATTCAATTAATAAAATATTATTAGTTATACTACTTAAATATTTAAATATCTCTTCAAAAGAAGAATAATTAGATGTCAATGACCATATCCAATGTATTATTGCACCACAAAATACTATATCATATGTATTTTTATTAATACCAAAACTTTCTATTTTAGTATTTATATTAGTAATATTAAGCTTATTAATTAATTTGTTTAATATTGTTATATATTCTTGATCATGATCAATAGATACTATATTTTTAAAATTATTTTTGTAAGCTAAAATACTAACTATTCCAGCTGAACAACCAATATCACAAAAAGAATTATAATCCTTAAACTCGCTAATAACTTTATTAATTTTTTCAAATTTGCTTTTAGCATTAATATCTAACGATGATTTGTTGATAGTAAAGTTTTGATAACCTTTAACATTTATAATATTCGTATCTTCATCAATACTAGGAATCTCAGATTGAGATCCTACCTTTCTTTTTGGATCTTTATAACTCATAGTATAATATATATAATATATATAATATATATAATATATATAATATATTTTAAATTAATAATTAGATGTAGTTATTAATATCTAATTTTTATAAAAAGAATATCTAAAAAAATATTTATTTATTGCTGACACAAGTATTATTTTTCTTGGGTCCTACAATATTGGCAGCCATATCGTCAAGACGAAGTTTATTTAATGCATAATTATCATAAGTTCTCTTGCTATAATTATTTTGATTTCTCTTATCAAATAGCCTTTTGATAATTGAGAAATTATTCATATTATAACTATTAACCCCTTCAAAAATGCACGCAACGCAAAAAACACAATATAGAATACTTTTCATTATTATAATATATATGTGAGATATTCATATATACTTTATTGCACTAATAAATTTTTTAAGTCGTATTATGTAAAAAACTCATGTGTTTACCATACTTTCGATAAAAAAAATATTCATACAACATATATAAATGAAAAAAGCTTTATGAAAAAAATAAAGGATAAATTATCAGGAATTAGAAATGTGATAGTCGATAAAATCTTTTAATTTGGGATATTCGTAGTTTTTGAATATTTTCTTCATATCCAAGATGTGGTCTTCGTAATTTAACATTTTTGTTAAAATAAAGTTATCACGCAATAAAGTATTCTTAGATTGTCTTTCAAATTGTTTTTTATCTTGGCTTAAAATCATGCGTGCTGCTAAATTTAAAATATTTTTATTAATTCCACCCTTCATATAATTACAGCGAATAGTAACATACCATCGCGTTTTGTAAACATCACTTGGTGTCATAGATACTCCTATAACAAGTTTTTTATCTTCTCCATGATTAACAACAGACCATGTTGTTGAAGGATATATATATTCGTGATAATTACTTGTAAATGTATCAATACCAAGCGAAATATTTTTATTTATTATTTTAATATTATCTTTTGAAAAATGATCAAAACTTGTTCCAATAACATTTTCAGATTTTTTTATATGTTTATAATTTTTAATAGGAATATTACTTCCAAAACCAAATACACCACTATGAATATGTTCTGCATGATTAATATCCATTGAATTATACATGCAAAATGGTAATTCTTCATTCATTTCATATTCAATGTAATCAGACATAAAATCATCTCCAATATAAGGTATTGTTTGAGGCGCTTTTTCAACAGGTTTGTAAGACCACCAAAGCTTATTATCATGTTCAATAATAATACCGCATTTATCACTTTCTGAATGTTTATATCCATGATAAGGACATTTAAGACATCCGTCTTCAATACTACCTTCGTGAAGTGTAGAACCAAAATGTCTACAAATATTTAGAGTACTTAGGTAAGTATTATTTGTAGATTTCCAAGCAACTAATGGAATTTCACCAACATTAAATTGATAAGGTTTATTTTCTGGAATGCAATTTTTAAATCCTATACAATTCCAATATCTATATAGTGGTGCTTTAATGAGTCCAGGTGTATATGCTATACAACCTGTCAAAAAATTAATAAAAAATACTAATTTAATATTCATAAATATTACTTATGTTATTTTATTATTAGATAATATAAAATAATCTTTATATGTTATATTTCTTACATTTTCTATTTTTGTGTGTCATCGTGATAGCATCAATACCACGACTAGCCAATTGTGAACCGGTGCCAAGAGCCACACCATGTACAACATAACTAATTATACAACCTATTATACTTTCACCTGTATTAGAATATGTAGATTGAGGAACCTGTGCTGGTGGTGAACTCTGTATATTAGAATTTGTTGATTGAATTACCTTTATTTATATATCATTATTTATTATAAATAGTATTAAATAGTTAATAATTTGAGTACATAATTTTAAAAATCTTTGTAAATTTGTAAATTATAAATTTTACAATAAAAATAAAATTATGTACTCAAAATTATGTCCAAACATGTAAAGAATAAGATTTCCAGCTTCTATAAGTACTAGAACCCAAATTATAATAAGAACATGCTACTGCTAAAGCATAATTACCAGCGGGCGTATCTGATGGTATTGTATAGTTTACCTCAAAATCTTTGGGGCCTTTGAATGTTTCATATGGTGATGCAAATATAGACCAACTTGAACCTAACCAAACCCAAAATTCTGAATATTCTTTATAATTTCCAGTTGTATACAATAGTGATATTAAATTTAATGTATCGCCTGGCTTAGCTTGAATTATTATATTTGGATATTTAACATCATTACTACTGTATAGATTTGTATCATCTCTATGTTCAAATAATGTTGCACCCTCGCTTCGCGTTAAATTTTTAGCATATAACCCTCTTACAATTTCATAATTAGTTTGACCGACACCTCCTGATCTAGCCGGTATAGATGATGCAACAGGAGTCGGTGGTCCACTTGATGGTGCACTTTTACCATAAAAATTACTAAAAGATATTGCTCCCGATGAAGGGATGCCAGAAGCTGCTCCATAATATTCAGACATACTAATAGGAGTAGAACCACCAAATTCTGTTTGAATATTATATAATGAAATAGCGCCTGATGATTGTAATACCATTATCTACACTTTTATTATATTATTATAAAATTAAATAATATTTATTTGCCTAATAATTTTCTTATTTCTTGAAGCTCCTTTTCAAGACTATTATATTTGTCTTCAAGAATAGTATATTTGTCTTCAAATACCTTAATTTTTTCTTCAATAGCTTTGTTGTTTGCGTTAAGCTCTTTAATACCTTGCAATAGTATAGGAACTAATCTTTCATAATTTATTGTTAAATAATTATCACCTGATTTTGATACCTTCTTTTTGAGATCTCTATCAAATATAGCATCAAATGGGGCTAGTTCAATTAATTCAGGATAATATTTTTTAATTTCTTGAGCACTTAAACCAATTTCATTTTTACTATTATCATATCCAAATGATATTGCCAAATCGTTACATTTATATTTAAATACACTTATTTTATCTAGTGTTGTTAATACATTTTTAACATATTCACTTATATTTTTTAATCTCATATCAGAATAGTAAGCAGTTATATTTCCTGATGCTAATATATTACCTGATACATGAAATTTATCGGCAGGTAAATAATTTGATATACCAACGCGTCCTGATGGTGCCAAAATAATATGATCATCACTATCATTTTCTATACCAATTATCATTCTAGCAGATTCACCACTTCCTCCGACACTTGAAGCATCTTGATACTGTATATAGCCATAATCATAACCTCTATTGACTTTACTTCTAAATACTATACTCGAAGCACCGCCATTATTATTATGATCAATAATAATTGTACCTTGATTAGCACCATGTGATGTACCGGTTACTTCATTTATGTGCAATCTAGCACTCGGAGAATATATGCCTGCTCCCAAGTTCCCATCTATAATTACTGATGTTTGAGAAACTACTAATGGTGTTGCATAATTATTACCAATATATACTTTACCAGTTCCTTTTGATTTTAATGAAAGTGCACCATTTGTGAGTGTACCAACTTGTGAAATAATACTATATCCTATACCAATTGCTAGCATTCTATTAGAATGTTCAACAAGTAAACCTATTTTATCACCTATGGATCCCGCACCTATACCGCCCGTAACAGTAACAAGAGAGCCATTAGTATAACTGGTTCCTGATTGTGATCCACTATCACTATGATGTATATCGCTTGTTATAGTACTTGTAGATGAAGTAGTCCATTCTCCTCCGCTTGTAGATGGTAAATTAGTTAAATCATTATATGAACCAGAGAATGTAGAATATACAGATAAATCAGGTGTTCCTGATATATCTGCATATGCACCAGATATTGCAACATTAGATAATGCAGTATTATTAACACGGAATGCTCCTGTACAATTGATATCGCCCGAAACGTCTAATTTGTATCCCGGATTTGTTATGCCAATGCCTACTAAATTATCATAAGTCATTCTCATAACTTCACTTAATGTTCCCGAACCGCTACCACCAGTACCTTGACTTGTAAAAAAACATAAATTACCACTACCCTCTTCATCCTGTCCAGAATCTGCCGATTGCCCATTTAAACATTTAATTCTACCCTGAGGAGTATAGTTTGGATTACTATCAGTAAATTTAAAATCAATATTTATTGATGTATCGTTGGCCCAACCGCTTGAAAGATCTCCTGTGCCATTACCATTCGTTAATGTCAATAATGTTACATTGGTAGACGCGGAGCTGTTATTTGAAATATGTAGTTTTGATTCGGGTGATGCAACACCTATGCCTAATTTACCCTCGTGATTTAATGATAATACATTTAGACTATCCTTATCTATAACTTGTATTATATCATAATTAACATTATCGTGGGATATTTTTAATGAAGGCCCATCAGCATCAGAGCTTACAATTTCTAAATTTTCAGTTGTATAAGATGCAGTAGATATAGTAGTAGTTGTCCCAGATACATTTAAATTTGCCGCTGACATTGTTCCTGTTATGCTAATGTCTGCTGGGAATCTTGCATTATTTATGGTACCCGTTAAATTAGCAGCGCTTAAATTTGTAATACTTGAACCGGACCCAGATAAATTAGTTGCGCTTATTGATGTTGGTAATACAGAATTATCAATAGTTCCTGATGATATATTAGTGGCATTTAAATTGGTAATGCTAGTACCAGAACCAGCTAAATTAGTTACACTTATGTCTGATGGCAATCTTGCGTTATTTATAGTTCCACTTAAATTAGCAGCGCTTAAATTTGTTATATTAGAACCATCTCCTTCTAAACTTGTTACTGATATATCTGTTGGTAATCTGGCATTATCAAGAGTTCCTGATGTGATATTATCGGCATTTATTGCTGTTATATTAGCACCTGTACCTGCTAAACTTGTTACTGATATATCTGT
>JACKQG010002330.1_pt1 | contig 14138 bp, 8 predicted proteins | sample 8237621 | NCBI WGS metagenome assembly JACKQG01 (sample SAMN15677084, study PRJNA649215) | marine metagenome | biome: marine; feature: Black Sea; material: saline water; isolation source: suspended particulate matter (SPM) from the Black Sea western gyre | collected 2013-06-09/2013-06-10 | depth...
CTGAAGACACGCCAATTTCAGTCTTACCGCCTTGGCCAATTCGATATCGCCGAGGCCGTTGCCTCGCTCGAGGAGGCCGTGCCGAACGCGACAATAGACGGCGATCCCGAGTCAAGCACTATCTTCGTTCTTGGTTTTCCAGACGAGCACAAAGCCATCCGGCAAGCAATGGCACAGCTTGGGGTCAACCGTGAGAAACCGAAAAGTCAGAACGAAACGAATGGTAAGGAACGTTAAGAACGTCGGAATGGGCATTATGAAGCTGGGGCAACGTATTGTAGTGATGGCGTTGGTGGCTCATTCGGTGGCGGCTGCTTCAGCATCTGATCCGAGCTCTAAACATGGCGACTCGGCGAAACAACGGGAACAACCCCCCAACGTAGTCTCTCGGATTGGCGGCAGGCAGTTGCTGAGTGGTGGCTGGCGGCCGTCCATCGCCTTGTCCAGTGATGGCAGACGGTTAGCAATGCCACTCGGCGAAGATGGGTGCATCGGGATCTGTGACACACATTCGGCCACGCTTGTTCGTCCCCTCCAGGAACGCGAAACTGACAAGACAACCCCGTATCTGATGTATTGGCCAAATGGCAAGAAGCTGGCCACGTACACTGTTCCAGGCACGCTTCGGGTATGGGACCTGGAACCAGTCAAGCTGATCTTCTCCGTACCGGCACACGTGGACGGACTAGTGGGTGATCGGCAGATGGCGGTCTCTCCCGGTGGCGGCGTGTTTGCAGTATCTCCAGATGAAGGCCGTTCGATCCGCGTCTACGATGCAGGTAGCGGTAGCCTCCGAGCAACAGTGCAGCCTCCGCAGAGCCGAAAACTCACTGCGATTGCGGTCGATGGACAATCTCTCGTCGGACTCTGTATAGGATCCGAGGGGTGGGACGAGATCTTTACGTGGAAACTCGAAACGGGGGAATTGCAGTCACACTGCTCACTGAAGGGTTTGTTGCCCGCCGCGAGTGATGTCTTCCTGTCGCCCAGCGGCAAGTTCTTCGCCATGCCGGGGGTCATTGCCGGGGATGGCGGTCCAGAGCCTTCGATCGTCGTGGGCGATACGAAGACCGGCAAGGAAGTGAGACGGTTTGCACGGTCAACTGAACATCTTTCCGTCATCGCTTTCTCACACGACGATTCCTTTATAGCAGTCCAGGAAAAGTCGAGTCGTGGCGTAGCGGTTCTTAGCCTGAAGTCTGGCGATACATTGACGTTCCTTCCGGGCCTTTATAGCGCTGCTTACCAAATGGAGTTCTCTCGTGATGGGAGGGTCTTAGGCACCGCAAGTTTCTTCGGTATTCGTCTTTGGGATATCGAGTCGGGCGAGCAGTTCCCCACGACCACCGGTCCCGAGTCGATGTGGTCCGTGCGATTCTCCGGCAACGGGAAACTCATCGTTTCCGACGGGCCAGGTGGAGTGAGGTGTTGGAGCACGTCTACGCGAGACCAAGTGTGGCACAGGGACAACGTCCATCATCCGACCTTTCCGTGGAACAGCCTCCAGGTCTTCGCCGTTGACGACCAAGGATCGCTCCATGCAATCGACCTGGCGTCCGGGAAACGTGCCTGGTCACGGCGACTTCCAACGTATGAGGAAGTGATCCGTGCGCACGAGGTGCCGTCTTTCAGGCAACGCATGCCGCCTCCGAAAGCTCGCCTGGTTGGCGCGTCTGGTGATCAGAATGCCTTTGCCTACATCATTGATGGACACCGAATTGGAGTTTATCAACGAACAAAGGATGCCTTCCGGTTGCTCCCGGATATGGGACGACCACTTCCCGGTGGAGGATTGACCTTCGTTGGAGGAAATCCGGACCGCGTGTGCACCACAGTCCAAACGACTGCGGAATGGAAAGACGAATCGTCGGATCTTTTCGGGGACCCCGCCGAGCCTGTGATGGCGGCGAAAGCAGTCTACTATGAATTGAGCACCAATACGTCTCGTGACGGCGTCGCTGTCCCTTTTGGCGTTGAAGCTTGGTATTCCCGCAACGGCCGCTATTGCTTCGTTTCGGCGATCCGCCGTCTGAATCCATCCGCGCGAGGCGAGTTGTACTATCTTGGTGCTCGGACGGCGAGCATGGTGAGGGCAGTTCATTTCGATGGCTGGTCGATTCCTCCTGATGATCCCTATAATCCTGCGGACCCGGTTGCTGTGACCGACGATGGCACGTTCGCAGCGCTCGTCGGAGATGACGGCGTAATCCACGTATTCGATCTTCGGCGTGGAAACGAGCAGTCAGCGCTCCGCGACGCCCATCTTCGAGAGTTCCGTTGCGTTGCGTTTTCCCGGGACGGAAAGAGGCTCGCATCGGGGGCCGTGGATGGGACAATTGTTGTGTGGGACGTGTCTGAGTGAGAATTTGGAGTTGTAGGCGACCTGGTAATACGTCTCTCAGGTCAATGACGGTGACTGACTAGCAGCGGATAAACAGATGATGGAACCAGCAAACAGCGTCATAATCCTGTTGTTGAGTCTGCCGCCCACCTGGTTCACCGGCAGGTTGGAGCAGGCGAGAACGCAGAGTGACGCGGTGGCCGCGATTCACCGTCTGGGCGGGCGGGTGGTGTACGACTGCCAGATTGGCGTGAATGGATTGCGCCCGTATGCAGAGCCGCCTGGTCCGGAATGGCTCAGGAAGCTGCTCGGGATCGATTTCCTTGCCGACGTGCGGTCAGTCAGTTTCTTCCATGCGACCCGACTTGACGACGACGACCTTGCGTGCTTGAGTCCGTTATCCGGGTTAACAGACCTTCTGTTGACCAATACCCAGATTACGGACGCAGGTCTGCGAAGGCTCACGGGATTGAAGTCTCTGGAGCGGCTGCTACTGGATCACACACACATTACCGATGAAGGGCTGGGCCTGCTATCGGACTTGAAGCATCTCCAAGGAATATCGCTCGAAGGCACACGAGTTGGCGATGCCGGGTTGCAGCACCTTAGCCAATTCAAGCAGTTGGAGGTGATTGCGCTTTACGGCACCACCGTTACGGAGAAGGGGATCAAAGAGATCGCAATGGAATTGCCGAACTGCCACATCACCTATCGATATGGATATACCAGGGGCCCGCCGCGGCATCGACAAAACAGCCGGTCTGCGGCCGAAGCGGATCGTTTCTTTGAGGAATGGCGACGTGAGGTCGACGCGGAAATCGATGCTTTCCTCGAACGTCAACTTCGCGAACTGGAGGAGAGGAGCTTTCGCGGCGCTAGTCTCCCCGGAATTCCGTGAAGAACATTACAGATACTCGTCCGGGAATTTCCACGGATCGCGGTACTCGGGTTTGGCCGCCTTGGTGGCTTCGTCGTCGTTGCTGATGGTCTCTGTGGTCGGGTCGAACTGCAGGTCGCGGCCGACCTTCATCGCCAGGTTGGCCAGCATGTTGCCCGTGTTCAGCTTGTGGGCGTATTCCACGTTGCAGCTCGGCTGCCGGCGAGTGCGGATACAGTCCAGCCATTCGCGTTCGTGGCCAGGCGATGGTGGAATCGACTCCTCCGGCGGTTCGGCCTCGGCCAGTGCCGTTGTCTGCGGGACAACCTGATGCGTCCTGTAATCACCGTAGATCGCTCCCTCGACACCGTGCAGAAAGTAGCCCAGGCGACGCTGGGTACCTTCCATCTTGGCCCCGGGTTTTGTGTAGCGAGCCACGTCCTGCAGATTGAAGCCGAAACTGTTCACTTGCGACATCGACCACGCGAGCGTTACATCGGGGAACTCGAACGTCACCTCGTGAGTGTCGGGAGCGTCGGTGTTGTCCTTGATGTGCCGTTTGGAGCTGAAGCTGCTTATCCGCGTGGGGAAGTCCAGTCCCAGTGCCCAGTACGGCAGGTCGAGAATGTGCTCGCTCATGCCGCAAGTGCGGCCGCCTCCGTAGTCGAGCCACAGCGTATGCGAATAGCCGTTCTTGACGATATTGACGTTGAATGGGCGGATCGGCGCAGGGCCTACCCAAGAATCCCAATCGAGACCTTCCGGTGGGGCGCTGTCCGGCGGGAAGCCCTCGCCATCGGGGGCGTGCTTTGATACAAGGAAGCAGCGGGCGACGGCGATCTTGCCGAGCTTGCCCGACCGGACCCACTCGACCACTCGGCGATAGTTCTCCGAAGCGTGGATCTGCGTGCCGAGCTGGCATACCCGGCTGTGCTTGAGAACGGCGTTTTTCACCGCGCGGCTTTCGGTCAAGTGTAGCGTCATGGGCTTCTGGATGTACAGATCCTTACCCGCCTCGCACGCGTCGACCGCTTGCCGGCAGTGCCACTGGTGCGGCGTGGCGATGATCACGGCGTCGATGTCCTTGTCGGCCAGCAGTTCGCGATAGTCGTGGTAGCCTTTCGGTTTGTTGCCGTACTTTTCCAGCGTGCGATCAAGATGTGACTTCCATACATCAGAAACAGCAGCAACGTCGATGTCATCGTACTTGGCGCAATTGGCCAAGTTGGCGTTCCCCATGTTGCCGGCCCCGATCAGGCCCAAGCGGATTTTCTCGTTGGCGCCGGGCCGGCCGGGTGCAGCCAAGGCAGTGCGCGAGATGACCGTTGGAACCGCTACACCGGCTGCGGCCGTCTGAGCTAGAAAGCGGCGACGCGTGTATTCGTTGTGTTTGGACATGGAAAGGCTCCCTTCTCTGATGTCTGTGGTCAAGCTACTTCTCCAAATGCACCTGAGGTGGACTGGCATAGGCTTCGTAGGTCAGGCTGTGCCTGACGGAAACGGGCTCGAATGGCGTCGACCCGCAAGTCGTCAGGCACAGCCTGACCTACTGAGTATTGTGGTCCTGCTATTGCTCTAAACGCACCTGGGGTGGACTGGCATAGGCTGCCCAGACCGACTCCAACGTGGCGTTGTCGCTCAGTCCAGGGTGAATCCAAAGCCGATACTTCAGCACGAGCGGCTTGTCGCGCTGGAGTGCCACTTCACGATCACCGGGCCAAGCTGGCTGGACGCTGCGCCAGCGAGGGTATTGCCCCGGCACGCGGTCGGCGGTCTGTGGGTTGGGGAAACTCGGGTAGTCAGGATTGTTCACGTGCTCGAGCATCGCCAAACCGGCCGGGCCTTTGCCACCGGGGAACTTGCCAGTTAAGTGGAACCACGCTCGTCGCGGTTCTGCTTCCGGCGGTTCGATGTGCATGTCGATTCTCCGCTCGTCGAATTCGGGGAAGGTGCGGAGATTGAAACCTCCGTAAGTCGCCTTCGGTCGGCCGCCGATGCTCACGTCATCCACCAGAGCCGTCAGCCCTATGTGAACGTCGAGAAACCGGCAGCGATTCTGTTGCCGGAAGGCGCGGATGGCCACGTCCTCGCGAACGATCGGCTCGCGATCGCCCCATTTCCACACGTTTTCGGCGTCGATTGCCGCCAGCACGGGACCCGCCTCGATGCGGTTCATACTGACTGGTCGAGCCCAAACGCCACCGGGCTGCTTCGGCAACACGCGGACGGCCCAGATGTCGCGAACTTCGCCTTTGAATCGCACGACCGGCCAAGCCCAGCAGATGCCACGGTGGTGCGGGTGATTCATTGAATAATCGTCAGTAAGTTGCTCGCCGTCCGGTCCAAAGACGGGGTGTATGTAGTCGCCCCGAGCGTAATAGAGCGGTGGGTCACGGTCCTTTTCGAAGTGCTGCACAATCTCCGGTGGCGGTGTGACTGTACCCTGGTTGTAACGGAGCACTGTCAGAGTCCCCTCGGTCACGTCGACCGCCTTCCGCCGTTGATCCAGAGACAATGCCAACGCCGGTACAGCCGGCTCGTCGCCGACGACCAACTCGAATCGCCGTTCGCCTGCAGAGCCCGGCGGCATCAGCCACCACAACGTTCCCTTCGTCGAGTCTTGCGTGTCCCGGACGAACTGCACGGCCACGGCGAGTCCACCATCATCACGCTTGTTGGTCCGCTCCACCAACCGAATGCACTCGGGTTTCACCGTTCTATCGAAAACGTTTGCCAGATCCATGCCGACCGATGCCGGCGCGCCAACGCGTGCACTCGCTCCGCCCGCGTCGGTTACGACGAGGATCGGGCCGCCAGCCGATAGGCTGTTTGCCGTCAGCAACGCGACGGCGATATGAATCACAAGAAATCGTCCCATCTTCATACCTCCTCAGGTCAACGCGGACAACATTTTTCGGAAGTCGGGATTCGACGGCGAAGCTCTCCTTGAAGGCCCAAACGCCGACCGTCAGTTACCAATTCATCTGGATGCGTTCGGCCATTGTCTGACGCACCGGTCATCATCTTCGCCATTCCGGGAAAGCGGCGGGAGACGCACCTCAAACTCGGAACGGTCAATCATGTCTTCAGTTGGGCGGCCTGCGACGGCGTCGCTCGGGACGGGGGTGTCTCGATGGGTTCGAGGCTCGCGATATGGAGAAAGTCGATTAAGTCGTGTCGCTCGATCGTCTCTGGTGCGTCTTCCGATGCCGGAAAACCGACAAGGGCGTAGGTCGTGGTCAACCATACGAGGTCCGGGCGATATACGTCGTATACCGCACCGTCGGCCGCGTGGATACGGAAAGGGCAAAATGGCCGAGTTTGCAGCGCCCGCAGCAATTCTCGTTGTCCCAAAGGGGAATGACTCGGCTCTGCGACCGTGGCCAGTACGACGCCTTCCTCCCGATCTATTGCCTCCTTGAGATTCTTATGAACGACAAACGTCATTCGCCCGTTTGCGAAATCCACATAACGCGGCTGAGGCGCGCCGCGTTGCGCACATTGGTGGCACTGTGGCATCTTCACCTGTGCGACGCTCGTCTTGTGAATCCGGCGCAGAAAGAAGTAAAACGCCGTGGGCCAGGAAACGATTAGCGCAATCACTGCCTGGACCAAGCCTGACGGCTGATCTTGCTCTCCACCCGAAGACCGGCACACCGCCACGTAGCGCTCGGACGCCTGGCCACAGTCACAACAGATCCACGGAAGCGCTGTCCCCTGCGAAACACGAAGTGAAGTCCGGTGTGGGTCGGTGCCGCGTGCGTCGCGAATGTTTCTCCGGCAAGCGGGGCACGTCCCATCCGCCTTGGCAATCATCCGCGTGAAGCAATGAGGGCACTCGGTGATCATTTCTCTGGTTGGACGCTGTTCGTTTGTCATGACGTCGGCAAGTCTGGACACCACAACCTCCAGAGCTCTGCCAATCTGACACGCGCCTATTCAATATCGACTAAGCAGCAGCGCAGTGCAAGCATGGTCGTCGTGGAGCCGTCCCTTTGGTCGGGCAAATGTGGTCGTTACCAGTGAAGTGCTCGGATAGACTGCCTGAACTGCACCACCTTGCCGGGAAGACGAAGGGAAAGACGTTGCCCATTCACATGTTAACCCCGCCGGCCCCGTGCCGAATGTTGCGAGATCAAGCCTTTCGGTGCGGGTTCTTGGGCGGTTGCCGAGATTGGCGTGTACGAGTAGGTGTACGAGTACGGCACGAATTCAGGCGAAAACACGGTCCCCACGCACTTCTACGCGTACTCGTACACGCATATCTCTTCCTCTTTTCTGAACGTTGTCTCCTCGCAGATGCTTGATCTCGCACCATTCGGCCCCGTGCCGGCGGTGAATCGCTTTGACAACTACGTGCGGAGCCCTCGAAATCGCCTTCGCCTACTTGACTTCCTGTGAATACAGAACGAATCCCGGACCCAACTTCCTTCACGGCGGTGGAGAACTCAGCCAACCAACGTCTGTCCCCGGCAACGCCTTGGCAAGGTACCGCTCGCCAGCGTCGCTGACCAGGGTGCCGCCGAGACGAACTTCCTTCAGGTGGCTCAGACCAGTTAGGCGTGGGAGGCCGGCGTCGCTGATTCTGGTTTCGACTAGATTAAGATACTCCAGTTTCTTCAAATCCTGGAGGTAGATGAGGCCGGCGTCGGTAATTTTGGTGGAATCCAGGTTCAGAGACTTGAGGTTGGTCAAGCCCTGGAGGTGCATCAGGCCCGCGTCCGTCACGGAGTTTGCGGCCAAGTTTAGCTTTGTGAGCTTTGACAACGACTTCAGGAACTCGGTGCCGTTGTCGGTTACGCGCGTCTCTAACAAATCCAGGTCCGTAAGCTCGGTCAACTCCGCAACGTGCGCCAAGCCCGCGTCGGTGACTTGTGTTCCCGCTAAGTGCAGCTTCTTGAGCTTGGCGAGCCCCTTGAGATGTTCCAGCCCGACGTCGGTGACCGGTGCAACCCAGAGTCGCAGTTCTTCAAGGCTGGTCAGTCCTTGAAGGTGTTCAAGCCCGGCGTCGTCCACTTTGGTCCACCGGAGATCGAGTTGCCGAAGCTTGCGCAGCCCCTTGAGGTATCTCAAACCGGGACCGCGAATTCGCGTGTTGTGGAGATCGATGTTTTTCAGTTCGCGCAGTCCTGCGAGATGCACCAATCCGGCGTCGCTGATCCCGTTACCGCCGATATCTAAATCTTCCAGTCGAGTCAGTCCACTCAGGTGCCTCAAGCCGACATCTGTTATGCGCGTGAAGCCGATGTCCAGATGTCGCAGATTGGAAAGTACTTTCAAGCGTTCGAGACTTACATCGGTGATTTTGCTTTGACTAAGAACGAGCGTTTCGAGCTCGCCTAGGTTCTGCAGGTGTTCCAGCCCTGCATCGCTGACCGTACAACCGCAAAGCCCCAACTCTGTGAGCTTCGTCAGTCCTCCCAATCGCGCCGCACCAGTATCGGTAACTTGCGCATTCCAGAGCTGGAGGCATCTCAACTCGGGTAGTCCATGAAGATGCTTCAGTCCGTGCCCGACAACCTTGCTGCGGTGGATGCGGAGAGACTCGAGCTTAGTCATACCGGAAAGGTGCGATAGACCCGCGTCAGTAATTGCGTGCGACCATAGATCCAGTTCGCGAAGACTCGCCATGCCCTTAAGGTGTTCCAGGCTTTGGTCGGTAAGGTGATATCGTCTAAACGGAAGAGCCCCGTAAAGCTTCAAGGATCGGAGTTTGGGCAGCTTCGCCAGGTTTGCCAAGCCGGGGCCGCTGATTCCCGCCGAAAGCTCTAGGTGTTCAAGGTTGCCCAAGCCGGTCAGGTGCTGCATTCCGGCATCTGTCACATACGTGCAGCCAAGTATCAGCTTCTTAAGGTTGGTCAAACCTTGCAGGTGCCGCAATCCAGCATCCGTGACTTTGACGCTGTCCAATCGCAGTGCCTGAAGGTTGCGCAGTTCTCGCAGGATGTGCAAATCGTCGTCGCCAACGTACGCACCCGTTGATAGGCTCAATGAAATCGCCGGATTTTGTGAATCCGGTTCGTCGATTCTCACTCTTCCTCCCAGGTTCTCAATCTTGGCAATGATCCTCTCCTGTTCGGTCTGCGCGTCGGCCGTCCAGGTCGAGAAGACATTCGCAGCAAACATACCCAAGAGAAGCATCACCAGAGTAGGTCTTTTCATGGCACTACTTGTTCAGCATACTGAGCCGTCCAGAGGTTTCCAATTGTCATGATGTCCGCAAGTCTGGACACGACCTGGTACTCGGCCTTGCCGATGAAATCCGTACGCGTGCAATATCGGCCAAGTGCAACGGCAATGCAAGCGTGGTCGTCTCGGGCCATCGTTCTGGCCGGAGGATTTTGGTCGCCGGCGGCGAGGTGCTCGGATAGACTATCGTGTACACTACTCCCTGAAACTTGCCCTTATCAGCTCGTGCATGGGAAACGCGAAAGGAGCAGAAGATGATAGGTCGGAGAAGCCTCTTTCAGCCACAGGCGGTTGTGCCACTGGCATTGATCTCTGCAGTCTGTTGGATATCCGCTGCCACGGCAAACGACGCCGAGTCGCCTGGTGACGTTGCACGTGAAATCATCGAGAAAACAGGCATCAAGGGCGGGTTGATCGTGCATGTAGGTTGTGGCGACGCGAGGCTGACCACATCGCTGCACGCGGGCGAGAGGTATTTGGTGCACGGACTGGGCTCGGACGCGGCGGACATCGAACGGGCGCGCGAACATATTCGCTCAATCGGATTGTCCAGCAAGGTGTGGGTTCAACATTGGATGGGCGATCGTCTGCCGTACGCCGAAAATATGGTAAATCTGGTCGTGGCAAGCGGCGGATGCCAAGTGACAGATGAAGAAATAGCTCGTGTGCTGGCCCCCAACGGTGTCGCCCTTTTTCTCAATCGACAATCGGCAATCGAAAATCGGAAATGGGTGAAGCCTTGGCCTGACGAGATCGACGAGTGGACCCATTGGCTGCACGGGGCCGATGGTAACGCGGTCGCGCAGGACACGGTCGTTGGTCCGCCACGGCGGCTTCAGTGGATCGCCAAACCGTTCTGGTCGCGGCACCACAATACGGCACCCAGCGTCACCGGTATCGTGTCGGCTCAAGGGCGGTTGTTCTATATCGTCGATGAAGCACCGTCGAGCATGGACGGTAGCGCGCCGGACAAATGGGTGCTGGTAGCACGCGATGCGTTTAACGGCCTGCTGTTGTGGCGCAAGCCGATTCCGCAATGGGGATGGAAAACATGGAGCGCCGAGTGGACGTGCCGCTTTACCGTACCCACCCACATTCCTCGACGCTTGGTTGCGGTCGGCGACCGTGTCTACGTCACGCTCGGCTTCAACGCTCCGCTTACCGAATTGGATGCGGCAACCGGCGAGGTGCGGCGCACGTTCGAAGGCACGGACCTCACGGACGAGATCCTTTGCCACGAAGGGCGTTTGATCGTGACGCTGAACAAGGCCAGCCAGCAGCCTGGCGGGGCCTCGGCCGATCGGCGCGGTGAGGCGGACGAGTCGCCGGTTCGAAAATGGGTGGCTGCCATCGACGTCGAAAGTGGAAGGATGCTTTGGAAAGTCGGCGACTACGTCGGGCTGCGTTCCAAGACCGGGTCGATGGACCGCATCAGTCATCTGTCGATGTGCGCCGGCGACGGGCAGGTTTTCTTTGTTGACGATGACCAGATCGTCAGCTTGGATTTGCAGGACGGTCATGAGGTCTGGCGGGCGGCTCGCCCCGAGGTTCCCGAGAACAAGATTCGCTACAACATTCGCATCACGGACATGTGTTCGCTGGTGTATCACGGCGGCTACCTCTTTTTCGCTCAACTGAATCCCGATCGTCACATCGACTGGCGAGAGATTCGCGGACGACTGCATACGTTTGACGCGCGCAACGGGAGCGAATTGTGGAATCGGCCGTGTGCTTCGTGGGGATGGGGACATCCGGCCGACGTGTTCGTCGTCGACGGTCTGGTGTGGGTCCATGACTACCAGGGCGGACCGCGGAGTGCACGCGAAGCGCGACCAAGATCCGCGGCCGACTTGGCGACAGGCAAGTCCTGGGTCGGATCGAAGAGCACTTTCGTGGTGGGCCTCGATCCCGCAACCGGTGATACCCGTCGAAAGATCTCAAACTTCAAAGCGTTCAACGACGGGCACCATCATCGCTGCTACCGAAACAAGGCCACGCCGCGCTTCATGATGACCAGCTATCGGGGTCTGGAATTCCTGCCTTGGAATGGCGACGAATCACAATTGAACCACTGGGTCCGTGGCACGTGCCGCCTGGGCGCGATCCCCTGTAACGGCATGGTGTATGCGACGCCGCATCCCTGTAACTGTTATATCAGCTCGAAATTGAACGGCTTCGTGGCGTTGGCACCGGAAGGTCAGAGGCCAGAAGTCGGAGGTCAGAGGTCAGAAAGACTGGTGAAAGGCTCGGTGTATGGCCAAATCGGCAATCGAAAACCGGCAATCGAGAATCCCCATGACTGGCCCATGTATCGCCACGATGCTGAGCGAAGTGGGACTACGCCGTCGCCGCTGCAGGCCAATCTGAAGAAGGCGTGGGAAGCGAACGTCGGGGGGAAGTCGACCAGTTGCGTTGTGGTTGGCGATACCGTCGTGTTGGCCAATGTCGATTCGCATGAAGTTCTGGCCTTTGATGTCAGCGACGGAAAGCCAAAATGGCGGTTCACTGCAGACGGCCGAGTGGATACGCCACCGACGGTTTATCAGGGTCAAGCATTCTTCGGCTGCGCGGACGGTTGTGTGTATAACGTGCGTCTGTCCGACGGCCAACTTGTCTGGCGCTTTCGCGGTGCGCCGGAACAGCGTCTGGTTGGCGCCCTCGACGGAATCGAGTCTGCCTGGCCCATTCACGGAAGCGTCTTGGTTCGAAATGGCGTTGTCTACTTTGCTGCTGGACGCTCGTCGTTCTTGGACGGCGGAATTCTCGCGTGTTCGCTTGATGCGCGGACTGGAGACGTGCTGTCCGAAGAGTGGTTGGCCACACCGCACTCGATAGAGGTCGACATCGGTCGCAATCCGTTGGCAGACACGGGGCTCCTCTCGGACATCCTGGTCAGTCATGGCGACTCGATCTTCATGCGCCGGCGTCAGGTGTTTCCGTCAAAGGAGTCGCAAGATAGCGGTGGACCGCTTCGTTCGACCAGTGGGCTCCTGGACGATAGCTGGTTCAGTCGTACCCGTTGGCTTCTGAACGACAAGCCATACGCGGAATACTTCGTCTTTGATACCGACTCGGTCTATGGCGTTGGAGCAAGGGACTCGGCGAGCGACAACGGCGGGTTCTTCGCGCCAGGATCGCGGGGATACGAACTGCTTGCCGTCGGCCGTGCGTCGACCGCGCCGAGTGGCGACCAACCGAACGCTAAGCCATCGAGCAAGAAGAAGACAAGCCAAAAGCGCTGGTCTATCCGTGTACCACTTCGAGTGACTTCGCTGGTCCTGGCCGGCGAGACGCTGTTCGCGGCCGGTACGCCGGACGTGGTCGATCCGAATGAGCCCTGGGCTGCCTACGAAGGAGAACGAGGCGGCGTGCTTCTGGCCATCGCCAGCGACGACGGGCAAATCCTGGCCGAACACAAACTCGACTCGCCTCCCGTGTTCGACGGGCTGACCGCGGCAAATGCACGACTGTTTGTCACGGCCCTTGACGGCAAGGTATTGTGTTTTCAGGGCAATCCGCCGTCGCCCTGAATCCGAGTGGGATGCAAACCGTACTCAATTCGTTGCCGCCTTGAATTCGTTGGGGTAAATCCGTCTTACCCAGCGAATTCAGGGCGGCAACGAATGAAGTGGCTGTCGCGTCTCGAACACTTGGTGCCATTCCGAAGGCGGGAGGAATAAACTATCATTGATATGTTGCTTTCACGGAGATGTCTGGAATGCGAAGATCCAATGTGGAACTGTTCGTCTTAGGCCTTTTGCGAATCGGCGTGGGTTGGCACTTCGCCTACGAGGGACTTTCGAAACTGTTCGACGGCAATTGGAGTTCCGCGGGCTACCTGGAAAGCACCAACTGGATCGGCGCCGATTTGTTCCATTGGATGGCTGCCAATCCCACGGTACTGAAGGTCGTTGACGTATCGAACATCTGGGGTCTGATTCTAGTCGGCGGGGCGCTGATGCTGGGCTGCCTGACTCGCGTGGCAGCCGCGCTGGGAATCGCGATGCTCGCGTTGTACTACGCTGCGCATCCATCATTGTTCGCAGACCCCTCGGGCATGACGGAAGGAACCTACCTGTTCGTCAATAAGAACTTGGTCGAGCTACTGGCCCTGTGCGTTGTGGCCGTGCTACCTGCCGGGCGTTTTGGGCTGGACGGCTTGCTGTTCGCATGGCGACGGCGATCCGTGCATCGGGGCGCCGCGTGCGAGCCTCCGGCCGACTTGGCCGAGCCTGCCTTTGCTTCACCACTCGGACGCCGGCAAGTGCTGGCCAGCTTTCTTGGCGTGCCCTTCGTCGGTGGCTTTGTCTGGGCCGTGTTGAAGAAACGGGGCTACGAAAGCCACGAGGAGAACCAACTGGCCGCCCGGATCGACGGCCTGAGCGGTGCCACCATGAAGCCTTTCGAAGTGAAGACTGTGGAAGACCTGAAAGGCCCGATTGACACGGCAAAGATCTGCAATGTCCGTCTCAGTCGTTTGATCCTCGGCGGGAACCTCATGAACGGCTTCGCCCATGCCCGCGACTTGATCTACGTATCGAATCTGATTCGAGCCTATCACTACCCGGAGAAGATCTTCGAGACATTCCGGTTGGCCGAAGAGTGTGGTGTCAACACCGTGCTGACCAATCCAAGACTCGCTCCCATGATCACCGAGTACCGGAAGCGTGAGTTTGGCAAGATCCAATTCATCGCGCAATGCAAAGGCAACACCGAGAAAGATCTGCTGGA
>JACKQG010005387.1_pt1 | contig 14135 bp, 12 predicted proteins | sample 8237621 | NCBI WGS metagenome assembly JACKQG01 (sample SAMN15677084, study PRJNA649215) | marine metagenome | biome: marine; feature: Black Sea; material: saline water; isolation source: suspended particulate matter (SPM) from the Black Sea western gyre | collected 2013-06-09/2013-06-10 | depth...
ATTTATCACCTAGGACAGCGAGGTGCCACTCATCATTGGGCATAAAAGGTCGCGGATCGCACGGCCAGTCGTGATCCCGTATGGTCGGATCATTCAAGTCTTGATTTGTGAGTAGGCAGATGCGCATGACCGGTCATGGTATAAGAAAACGCCCTTCCTTTCGGACGGGCGTTCTCCTTCTCTTCCCACCGGATTTATATAGTAGCGATAACAGGATTCGAACCTGTGACCTCGGGCTTATGAATCCCACGCTCTAACCAACTGAGCTATATCGCCAAATGCACGGAGGTGAATTATACGACAGTCTCAGTATTACTGCTAGCAAGCCAGCGTGGAGCGACATTGTCGGGGTAATGATCACCAGACTCATGTGCAATCGCTGCAGCGACTAAACCCATAAACATCGGCTGTGGGGTGAGTGGGCGGCTCGTGAGTTCGGGGTGAAATTGACCTGCAACAAAGTAGGGGTGCATAGATGCAGGGAGTTCGAGCACTTGCATGATTTGATGTTCAGGGTGGTGACCACTAAAGATCAATCCAGCGTTCGTTAATTGTTCGATGTACTTTGGCTCAACTTCATAGCGGTGTCGGAAACGTTCTCGAACATGTGAACTGTCGAATAATTGCTCTGCAAAACTTCCTGAAGTGATGGCAACATCTTGGCCGCCAAGACGCATAGTTCCGCCAAGCCCTTCAATTTCTTTTTGATCTGGCAATTCAGCGATCACTGGATGTTTGCAATTTATATCAAACTCTGTCGAGTTCGCATCTTCTAATCCGACAACTGTTTGTGCAAATTCAACAACAGCCATTTGGAACCCAAGGCAAATTCCAAGGAATGGGATTCCGTGTTCACGAGCCCATTTTACAGATGCGAGTTTTCCTTCAATACCTCGTTCACCAAAACCGCCGGGGACGATGACGGCATTTAAGTTTGCTGCTTCTAGTTTGGAAGCGGCAGTGTCTTTTTTCAGGTCAGTGACGTCGACCCATTTGATATTCACATTCGCGGATAAATGTGTGGAAGCATGCTCAATCGCTTTGTCGATAGAAGCATACGCATCACGGATAGATGTGTATTTACCAAGGATGCCGATGGTGACACTGTGATCGCGTTTGCCAGTAAGGGCATCGATGTAATTTCTCCATCCTACTCTTGCTTTGTCTTCTGCAACTGCATCGACTCGGTCGTGAAGATTGAGAATTGAGAGAATCTCTCGGTCTATTTTTTCGCTACGCATCGCGTCTGGAATTGTGTAAATTGAATCCCTGTCATGCATAGAGAACACTCTCTCGGGGGAGACGTTCGAGAACATGGAGATTTTTTGAGCTACAGTTTGTGTGATTGGAAGTTCTGCTCTGCAAGCAATGATGTGTGGTTGAATGCCAGTTTCCATTAGTCGTTTGATGCCAAGTTGGGCTGGCTTTGACTTTTGTTCCCCGAGAATTGCTGGTTCAACAATGTACGTAAGTGCAACAAAGCAAGTAGATTCTGGTCCTTCTTCATAGGCAAGTTCGCGAAGGGCTTCGATGTAAAAACCGTTTTCGTAGTCGCCAACTGTGCCGCCAACTTCAACAAAAACAACGTCTGCTTGTTTTCCGTTTTGGCCACCATCGATTGCAAGTTGACGTAATCGTCTTTTTACCTCACCTGTGACATGTGGGATCATTTGTACGTCCCGCCCGAGGTATCCACCTGCACGTTCGCGGGTGAGTATTTCGGTGTAGATTTGCCCAGCAGTGGTGAAGTTTGCTCGGGAAAGATTTTGGTCGAGGATCCGTTCATAGGTTCCAAGGTCCATATCAGTTTCAGTGCCGTCATCGAGGACGAAGACCTCGCCATGCCTGAAAGGATTGAGTGTGCCGGAGTCTATGTTGAGGTACCCCTCAAGTTTGACAGGGGTGACAGTGAGTCCCTTGTCTTGGAGCAATTTAGCAAGCGAGGAACTGAATATCCCTTTGCCAAGGCCTGACATGACTGTACCAAGGACAACGACAAACTTTGTTTTTCCGTGCTGATAGCCATCTGGAACCGGAGAAAAGAATTCTGTTGTGTCGCCACTTTTTCCAAACTGGCTGAGAAACGTCTCGTTTTTATCGGGAGTGGGCATTCCCGATTGTAGCATGTTGGATGCCTAGATCAAGCATTTTTATCAATCCCAACATAACAAAATGACTTTAATTGACTCGGAGTCAATTAAAAATTCCTTTTAGTAATTAACTCGGAGTCAATTAAAAGCACTTTTCAAACTGCAATCCGCTGAACTTTTACCCTCAGTTACATGATTCCTTGAAGGAATAGCGCTTTTTGTGTGAGATCGGGCGTTAATTAAAATGTTCCCAGACTATTTAAATTCTTGCTGAAATTTAATTGACTCGGAGTCAATTAATGCAAAAGAGATATTAATTGACTCGGAGTCAATTAAGTTGGGGTCAGGTTGGCTTTGGGCTAATGTATGATGCGACGATGCGAAAACGAGTGATAGCAGTGATTCCGGCAAGACTGGGTTCAACGCGGTTTCCTGAGAAGATGATCGCCGACGAGACCGGAAAGCCCCTAGTTCAGTACGCGTGGGAAGTAGCAAACGATGCCACGAGCATTGATGCGGTTCTCGTCGCAACTGATTCGACTGAAATCGCCAAGCGGGTCGAAGCATTCGGCGGCAAGGTCCTCATGACGGGCGAACATCCGAATGGAACATCAAGAATTGCCGAGGCAATTGAGAACTATGATTGTGATCTCGTTGTCAATATGCAGGGGGATGAGCCAGACCTTGACCCCGCAGTAATCGATGCGGCAGTCGAGGCAATTGGTGAATATTCAATGGGAACCGCTTGCTGCGATTTACTCGAAAATGAGACTGATAACGAAAACGTCGTAAAAGTAATTATTGGCGATGATGGAACCGCAATCGATTTTGTGAGAACAATGCCAAAAGGCAACGCGTTTCGCCATTTGGGTTTGTATGTATACACCCCATCTTTTTTGCAACAATTTATCTCGATGACTGCGACAGAAAATGAAATTTCACGCCGCCTTGAACAAATGCGTGCAATTGACAACGGCTATACCATAGCAATTGCTAAAGTCGATTCGCAACCAAGTGGAATCGATACTCCTGAACAATATGCTGAATTTGTAAGCCGAGTTAATCTAACTCTTTGACAAGCGATTCAAGACTCCGCCTGCAATTTCTGATGTCTCGGTAAGAAATATCTTTTCGTGCAATACCGGAACATATCTCCATTGCTTCGCGCGCAAGTTCAACATTTTTGTCAGCTTCCGCTTTCTTCGCAAGTGCCTGCATCAAGTCATATCGAATTGACAATTCAGTTGTGTTGTCGCTGCCAGCAAGCGCTTTGATTGATTCTTTGAATTCGCCAATTGCTTCAGCGAACCAACCTTCTGAAACAAAACACTTCCCAAGTTCATGCCCAGCTCGAACTCGTAATTTTGGTTCATCCTTCGATTTTTGGAAACATTCCATTGCAAGGTTGACGTCATCATCTTCGATAGCCAATAGACCTAACTGGAATTTAATTGCACGGTCAGTAGGATATTTGACTGCGCGTTCCTCGAACTCCTGTTTTTTAAATGCAAGCAGCTCAGCGCGAGATTTTTCTATCTGCTCAAGAATTTCTGCATCATTCGTTTCGTCAAATTGCGATTGCAATTGTGCGATATGAGAAGTTTCATGCAAAATTTTGATATCTGCTGCCTCAACTCTGAAGCGATACTGGCCGGTATCTTTGAAACCTTTCACAAGAATTGCAAAAGCAGTTTTTGTGCCTTCTGGAGAATCGAGTTGCCTGAGCAGTTTTGAATAATATGTAATGGCATCAGGAGAAGTCGGGTTTTCTTCGTATTCTTTTTTCGCCCGAGACATCCTTCGATCTTGGCTGCCGCCTGCGCCTGCAAGCGATTCGTCATCATCTCGCTCTTGTTGCTCGTCTGCGTTTTTTATAAACTTTCTAAAACTTCCTTCTTCACCAACACCTTCGTTGTATCCGCCTTCAGCCATCGCTCTTTCGGCCGCAAGTTCATTCAAACTTTTCTCTAATGCTGAATCGCTCCTGTCAACTTCAAGGGCTGCTTGACCTACTTTGATCGCTTGGTTCCAAGCTCCTGTAGATTTGAATAACTCCATTAAACTTTTGAGTTCTTTGGCAGTTAGAACTTTGTCACCTTGTTGGCTCAAACTAATTACTGTGTCCGCCATTGCAACACCAAATGTATTTTGCTCTGCTTTGACACCAGCGGTGATCGCTTTGATTGCAAGTTTTGGGTTTGATACATCATGCCACCATGCAAAAAGAGCCGTAACAAAATGATCAATATCAGTTGAGCCATCAATTTGTTTAATCTGCTTACTTGTGGCAGGATCGCCTACTTGTCTGTAATACTCTGAAGCAAGTTTGAGCACCTCATCATGGATGCTCAAGTCACGTGGATCTAATTTAAAACCACTCGCGTAGAATGTAAAAGCGGAGTCATAGTTCTTACTTTCTGACATTTGGCGGGCACGATCAAACCACGCCTTCGCCTCCACTGGGGAGGGGACGAACGCAGCTGCTTCATCTTTTGATTTTTTGCCAAATAATGCCATAGGAGATATGAGGGGTAACACCAAAGGGTACGCTGAAAAAGCCCTTTGGTCAACGCCAAGGAGAGTAGAATAACAACATGCAACTTGATTCGCAGTCAATATCACTTGTTTTTTATCCAGCGGACGTCCTCCGATCGAGGGCATTGGAAGTCGACCCATCCGACCCCAATGTCCAAGCAGTGGCGAAGCGAATGATGGAGCTAATGGTCGAACATGAGGGCGTTGGCCTAGCGGCTCCACAAGTCGGTCTAGGATGGCGCCTTTTCGTGACTCGTGATCCAGAGGACTCTGAAAAAGCAATTGCGTGGATCAACCCTACCCTAGAAGTTGTCAATCCTGAAATGGTATCTGCAGAGGAGGGGTGTTTGAGTTTGCCCGATATTCTTGGAGGTGTTGGTAGGCCAAGTGGCATAAAAATCACTGGCTGGAATGTTCACGGCGAGAAAGCAGAGATGACCAGCGAAGAATTTATTGCTCGCGTATGGCAACATGAAAATGACCACTTGGATGGTGTTCTGATTATTGACAAAATGTCGGCAATGGATCGGCTTGTGAACCGCAGAGCGATTCGGCAATTAGAGCGGTCTGTGTAGCATGCGGATAGTCTTCCTTGGATCTGGTGAATTTGGATTGCCAACCCTGCAGCGTTTGTGTGAAGAGCACGAAGTACAGGCTGTGATCACCGCGCCTCCGCGAACTGCGGGAAGAAATAGAAAACCAAGAATGACTCCAATAGGAAGTTTTGCAACGGCACGAAATATTCCACTCATTGAACCTGAAAATATAAATGATCCCGAGATAATTTCTCACATCGAATCTCTTGAAGCAGAAGCGATGGTTGTCATTGCATTTGGTCAGAAGCTAAGCAGTGAAGTGATCGGTAATCATTTTGCGATAAACTTGCACGCTTCACTGTTGCCAAAATGGAGAGGCGCTGCACCGATTAACGCAGCAATTGTCCATGGCGATGCAGTGAGCGGTGTGAGTGTTATCTCCCTCGCAGATCGAATGGATGCAGGGCAAGTCTATGGTGCTCGTTCAGTTGAAATAGGAGCAATTGAAACTGCTGGGGAATTACACGATCGACTTGCAGCGCTTGGGCCAGACCTTGTCTGCGAAGTCTTGCAAGGAGATAGAGTGGGAACTGAGCAAAACGAGTCACTTGTGACAATAGCTCCGAAGTTATCACGAAAAGATGCCCAGATTCGGTTGTCAGAAAATGCACAATTGCTTGCAAGAAAAATTCGGGGCTACTCTCCTTGGCCGAGTTGTCATCTGCTCATTTCTGGCGTTGATTGCAAGATTTTACGTGCAATTCCCAATACCAAAGATGGAACTATCGGCGAGATATTGGAAGGCGCTCTGATTGGAGTGGGAAGCGGAAGTCTTGAAATACTTGAACTGCAACCAGCGGGCGGAAAACCGATGGGTTGGAAAGATTTTTGCAATGGACATGATGTCAGCGTTGGAAATGTATGCGAGGAAGTCCCATGACACCAAAAAAAATAATGATGTCATTGTGGGATTTGCTGGTTGCTCCACCTCCGAAACCCAAAGTGGCGCGTAAATCAACGAAGCCCCGTCCGATTCAAGCAAAGTACGACGCAATTGTCGAGCAAATGAAAGACACGTATGGATTTCGAATTCGTAAATGGCGATCTTCAATGAGCGGTTGTGCTTGGGAACTAAAAGATCGGAGTGGCAATATTTCAAGAATGGTAGAGTCACCGTATCCAAAAGGTCCGATGAGTTGTGCAATCTTTCTGCATGAAGTTGGGCATCACGCGATTGGTTTTCATACATACAAACCCCGTTGCCTTGAAGAATATTACGCTTGGGCATGGTCGCTTGAAGCGATGCACGCAAACGGCGTTCGGATCACAGATGGTGTGTTGAAACGGCGAGACAATTCACTTCGGTATGCACTTGCAAAAGCACTTCGCCGCGGGTTGAAAAAAATTCCTGAAGAGCTGATGCCCTACGCACCGCTCCATTTGAGAATTGCAGGGTGAAAACTTCCGAACTCTATTACGATTTACCAGATGGCTTTGTTGCAACGATGCCGGTTTCCCCGCGTTCTTCAGCGAAAATGTTCATCATTGACGAACAATGTTTTCGCCACAGAACTGTTGCAGATTTTTCAGAAGAGTTACAGGAAGATGCGCTTCTTGTTGTCAACGAGACAGCTGTTCTTCCAGCAAGAGTACGTGGCCATAAAATTACAAGTGGTGGGAACATTGAGGGGCTTTTTCTTGAGGAAGATCAAGAAGGCAACTGGTTGATGATGTTGAAAGCGAATGGAAAGTTACGAGACGGAACTCTACTTGAAATTGGAAAAAACATTACATTGGAATTGTTGGATCGTGACGAAGCAATATGGAAGTGTCGTTGCAGTGACGCAAGACCCCCCAATGTAATTCTTCAAGAGATAGGCACTACACCATTGCCTCCCTATATTCGCGCTGCTCGGGGTGATCTGGTAATCGAAGACGAACAAGATCGACGGTTGTATCAAACAGTCTACGCTGATTCGAATCAATGCCATTCAGTCGCTGCTCCGACCGCAGGATTGCACTTTGATGATCTACTGTTGGAGAAAATTAAAGCAAAGGGGATCGAGCAAGTTGCAGTGACGCTTCATGTTGGGGCGGGAACATTTCGTCCGGTGGAAACGGACACAATTGAAACGCATCCGATGCACAGTGAATATTGGTCAGTTGAGTCTGAGGTACTTCAGAAAATTGCTGAAGCCAAACAGGCTCACCGTCCAATCATCGCCGTTGGAACGACAACTGTGCGAACCCTTGAATCACTCCCAGCGATGGACTTGTGGCCGAGCGTCGGGCAACTTTCTAGCGAGACGCAGTTATTGATCTCACCGCCATACGATTTTACGATCATTGACGGGCTTCTTACCAATTTTCACTTACCCAATTCAACATTGCTCGCCCTCGTTGGTGCGTTGGTCGGGATGGATCGGCTCAAGTCGGCATACGCCGAGGCAATTTTGAATGAGTACCGGTTCTTTAGTTACGGAGATGCGATGTTTATCCCGAAAAAGATGTAGTTTTCCTGTATGCTACGGATGCAAGGATGCACACGATTCACTCACTTATTGCAGGGTTAGACGCAAGGATGCTCTCAGGCGAACAAGATTCACCTGTGCTCAATGTTGCTGAACATTCAGAAAGAGTTTCGAAGGGTAGTTTTTTTATTGCACGCAGTGGTGTTCGCCGAGATGGTGCAGCATTTATAGAAGAAGCGGTGCACAAAGGTGCAGTTGCAATTCTATGCACGCCTGAAACTGCAGCAGCACTTACGCATTTGCAGATTGCATGCGTTGTGACGCACGATCCGACGGGAGTTGGAGCAAAAATAGCAGAGCGGTTTCACGGAAACCCATCACGTACATTAAAGCTTGTTGGTGTGACAGGTACAAACGGCAAGACAACTATTTCTTGGATGTTGCGACATGTTCTTTTACATTCAGGTGTGAAGTGTGGGCTACTCGGAACAGTTGTCTGCGATGACGGTTTGAGGAAAGAACAATCGACCCTTACAACGCCAAGTTTTTGTGACACGAGCAGAATACTTCAATCAATGGTTGAAAATGATTGTGAAGTTGCAGTCATGGAATGTTCAAGCCACGCTCTTGATCAACGCAGAACATCTGCACTGACATTTGAGATTGGTGTATTTACGAATCTTTCTGGTGATCACCTTGATTATCACGGTTCTGCAGATGCGTACCTTCGCGCGAAGATGAATTTGTTTGATCAAGTTGAACAATGTGCAGTGATTAACATGGATGACCCAGCAAGTTGGGCAGTTGCGGATCGGTCAAAAGCACGGATTGTTTCATGTCGCCTTGAAAGTGATGCTGCTGCAGCATGGGTTGAAGTTCTTGATGAGCAAGTAACAGGTTCAGAACTTTGTTTGCACGGACCTTGGGGAGATGCAAAAGTTGTATTGCCATTGTTTGGCAGGCATAATGCGATCAACGCATTACAAGCCGCAGTGTGTGCGTATGAACTTGGTGTGCAGATACAAGATATCGTTTCAGGTCTCGCTACTGCAACTGCACCGCCCGGACGATTGGAACGAGTAGGCGGTGAAGGCGCAGCGGTATTTGTTGATTTTGCGCATACCGATGCTGCGCTTGAATACATGTTGTGGTCTGTGCGAGAAGTGTTGCCAACAGGCGGCAATTTGATTGTTGTCTTTGGCTGTGGTGGTGACCGTGATCGATCGAAACGTCCACGCATGGGACATATCGCTTCAACAGTTGGGGACATTGCAGTTGCGACAAGTGATAACCCTCGAAGTGAAAATCCAGATGACATTCTTGATGAAGTACTCGCAGGAGTTCCTCAAGATCGACTGCACTGCGTGCGGCGGGAAGTTGATCGAAAAGCAGCGATAGAATCAGCAATCGCAGAAGCTGATGTGTGCGACATTGTTGTGATTGCAGGTAAAGGGCACGAACAAACTCAAATTCTTCAGCATGAAGTTATTCCATTTGACGATAAAAAAATCGCTGCAGAAGCGATGCGGAAACATGTCAAGGGGAATGGGGTTTGAACTGGGCACTCTCCGATGTAGTTGAAGCAACTCGGGGTACATTGTCTGGCGATCCATCTATCATGTGGAGCGGGGCAGAAATTGATACAAGAAGAGATGTGCAAAACAAGGTGTTTTTCGCTCTTCAGGGCGATCGAACTGATGGACACGAGTTTATTGAACGAGCAATAGAGGGCGGGTGCGTCGCAGTTGTTGTGTCGAAAAATGTGACTGCCTCGGTGCCTGTTATTCAAGTTGACGATCCTAGAAAAGCGCTCTTTGCGTTGGCGCAATTCATACGTGCAAAAATGAATGTGCAAACTGCGATTGCAATTACAGGAAGTGTTGGAAAAACCACAACTAAAGATTTACTTGCGAGCCTTTTGGGTTCGGATGCAACGGTCTCTCCTGCGAGTTTTAACAATGATTTAGGCATTCCTTTAACACTTCTTCATGGCGAGCGTGCAAAGAACATTGTGATAGAAGTTGGAGCGAACGCTTGCGGGGAAATTGAACCACTCGCAAAACTCGTTGGTGCTGACATCGCGATTATTACCGCAATTCAAAAAGCTCACCTTGAAGGATTTGGTTCGATCGAGGCAATTTTTAATGAAAAAATGAAGTTGATCGAAGCCCTCGAGAGTGATGGCGTCGCAATTGTTCCTTTGGAGTTACAAATAGACAGCGCCAGCCTTGCTTGCTCGCTTGTCACAGTTGGTGAGTCGAACGAAGCGGATGTCCGCGTGCGTACTCGCTGCGATGCACAAGGATTTGCGATGCTCGATGTTGGCGCTGGGTTTGTTACGCTTCGCATTCTCGGAAAGCACAATGCAGTTAATGCAGCCCTTGCAGTAGTTGCCGCTCAACGTGCGTTTCAAAGACAAGGCAAAGAAATCACACTCCAAGCACTGTTAGAGAAAGTCTCCTCGATCGGAGGAACTGCTGGCAGGCTCATGAAAACAGAGATCAATGGCATTACAGTTATAGATGACGCATATAACGCGAATCCTGCTTCGATGAAAGCAGCAATCGAAATGTTTTCACACATGTCAGGCGCAAGAAAGATATTGGTTCTTGGAGATATGCTTGAACTTAGTGATCAAAGTGATATTGAACATCGTCGAATCGGAGGGTCGATTGCGAAGTTATCTTTTGATCAAGTTATTCTTGTAGGGAAGGCAATGGCATCGGCAGCCAAGATCTTGCCAGATGCGAGATATGAAGAGAGTCATTGTGACCAAACGATGTTAAGCATTGCAAATACATTTCAGCGTGGCGATTGTGTTCTGTTAAAGGGTTCAAGAGGAATGCAACTTGAGCGCATCATTGAATGCTTGCAAGAAGGCGCGAAAGTTTCTTTGCAGTAGCCGCCGATATTCTTACTACCAATGCTTTATAACTTATTACAAATGACTGATCAGTGGCTCGACAATGCAGGGCTCTATTCTGTTTTACAAGTGTTATATCAACGAGAGTTCAGGGCGTTTTCTGCTGTTGTCCTTGCATTTTTTATAGTGATGTTGTTTGGTAAACGAATGATTCGATGGCTTGTGAAGTTGAAAATTGGGGATTGTGCTGAATTTGACAACGATCAACTGAACGCACTCATGAAGAACAAAGAAAACACGCCAACAATGGGTGGTTTATTGCTAGTTGGCTCGATTGTAATCACGACGTTGTTGTTGGCAGATGTTTTTAATCGATATGTTCATTTGGTTTTGGCAGTGATTATTGTGTTTGCTGCCGTGGGTAGTGCTGACGATTGGCTGAAACTTGTTGGTGCTCGCCGAGACGTAAGCACACGAGATGGGTTGTTTAGTTGGGAAAAACTGTTGTTCCAGCTCGGTGTCGGTTTTATTGTCGGATACTTCGCATGGAAGTTAACAGGCGATAGTGAAGCGGCAAAATCTTTGACGTTGCCATTGATTCGTACATACGAACCGGGTTTGGAAACTTTGACGCTCACGCCGTCTGTGATTATTCTTCCTGCAGCTGTATTTATCGTGATCGCCGCGTTACTCGTTGGTGGAATGTCCAACGCGGTGAACTTTACAGATGGCCTCGACGGACTTGCGGCGGGGTTGATGATGATTGCAAGTTTTGCCGTGATGGTGCTTTGTTACATTGCTGGATCACCTGATCTAGCAGGATATTTGTTGATGCCTTACGTTGAGGGGACAGCAGAATTGATGGTTATTGCGGGTGCATCGGCTGGTGCCTGTCTAGGTTTCTTGTGGTTCAACGCACACCCAGCACAAGTGTTTATGGGTGACACCGGTTCGCTCCCACTCGGTGGTATGCTCGCGACGATCGGAATTGTTGTGCGTCAAGAATTTCTTGTGGTAATTATTGGAGGGGTATTCTTGATTGAGCTTGGTAGTTCATTTTTACAAACTTCGTGTTACAAATGGACCAAAGGCAAACGGCTTTTCAGGTGTGCACCAATCCACCATCATTTTCAATACAAGGGATGGTCTGAATCCCAAATCGTCGTGCGTTTCTGGGTTATCGGTGTCATTCTTGCCATGCTCGCGATTGTTTCGATCAAAATGCGGTAACAATTATAGTTCTATCCCTCTAAGGTGATACAACGCCGCATTCTGTGTTTACGTATGTTTGATTACGATGCAATGATCGCATCAAGATCGAGAAGCGCGCCGGGTACTTTCGGTGCATGTTTAAAACGATATTCCCTGAGCATGGAAACAAGCAATTGCATATCATCATGCAGTGGTGCAGTAAAAACAGATACCTCGCCAGAAATGGGATGATCGAATTCAAGTAGGGAAGCATGCAACGCTTGTCGCTCAATGACGGGCGTCGCTCGAGGAAGATCGCATGAAAAACCAATAGGCACGATGGTACTAACTTTGAGATGCTTTCCATCGTACATATCATCCCCTACAATCGGATATCCCAAATGCCGAAGATGTAATCGGATTTGGTGTGTTCTCCCCGTCTTCAGTTCAAGTTCGACAAGTGTAAAGTCTTCGTATTGCTCACGGACGCGGAAAATTGTGACCGATTCTTTCCCTTGATCGTCCCAACGAACGGCGTATTCGCCGCGCTTGGTTGGATGCTTCCCCAGTGGCACATCAATGACATCGGTGAGAGGTTCAACTTCACCATGCACAACGGCGAGGTATCGCTTGTGCGTTCGCCGGTCTTCAAACTGTTTGCTTAGTCGCCAGTGCGCAGTATCAGTTTTTGCAGCAACCATCACACCTGTTGTATGGCGATCAAGTCTGTGCACAACACCGGGTCTCGCAAACTCTTCGCCGACACTCGAGAGTTCTCCACTACTGATATGCTGAAAATGCCAAGCAAGCCCGTTGATGAGTGTTCCGCTGCGATTCCCTCTCGCTGGGTGCACGATAATGTCATCCTGTTTGTTGATCACAATTAGATCGTGATCTTCATAGACAATATGAAGTGGAATATCTTCCGCTGGTATATCGGTTGATGGCGGAGGAGGAAGAAACACGCGAACGCGATCTCCGCTCTTTAACCTTGTCGAGGCTTTAGGGTTTCGTCCATTGACCCAAACAACTTTTTCGGAAATGAGTCTTTGCAAACTTGTTCGAGATAAAAATGGTATTCGCCCAGCAAGATATGCATCGAGGCGCTTGTTGTGGTTGCGTTGTAACTCAAATGTAACTTCGACAGGGGAATCATCATCACCTTGATCCTCATACGCACGAAAGAGTGCGTTCATGTCAATATTGCCACCACCATCAAGAAGGTCCTCCCAAGAATCTCGAGGTTTCTTAGACATTATTTTGGAGAGATAAGTGAATCAATGTCACTGTCAATTGATTTTGGATCTCTTTTTTGCTCTTGATTGTTTCTCGCAGTGACTTCTTCTTCACTTGGAAGAGTAACAGAAGCGGCAAGTGTTTCGAGCGTGTCAATTCTGCTTTGGGCTTGTGTTGCAAGCGCGGGATACTGTTCACCTACCCGAGTAATGACTAATTCGTAATATGTTCGAGCACTGTCAATATCGCCGTTTGCTTCCGCTACAGCAGCACGGCCGCTTAAGCCGCCAATTGCAAACAGTGTATTTGCTGCATTGTTATCATCGCCTACAACGACTTCGGCGTAAAGTGCATCTGCTTTTTGAAGATAAAAAGAACGATCTTCATCACTCAAAGTGTCAGTGCTATTTGCATCGCTTCCGAGTGCTTGATTGCGAATAACAGCGTTCAAATATCCATCTGCTGCGCCCAAAAGTCCAAGCGGACGAAGCGATCCAATCTCACCATAGGAAGTTGCAATATCTTCGAACGAAGCAGGCAATCCGGAAACTCTTGCTTCAGCAAAAGCAACCCAAGCCTCGCCTTGGTGTTGTGCTTGTGATGATTGATAGCGAATGTAAAAGAGATATCCAACAATAACCACCATGACAACGAGCAAGTAGGAAGGACCCTTGGTTTTGAGCCAATGAACGAAATCCTCGTTTACTTGGCTGTCAGAGAGGTCTGCGGTTTGAATATCTTTTAATCTATCACGATCCATAATTGATTCCTTGCGTTGAATCTTGAGATTCTAGTCTGCTTTGTGGAATGTAGCAAACAAGTCGGTTTCATTTTTCGACTGCATGGCCTTCAAAGCCATATTGATCCTGAAATTCATTAAATGCAGAGCACATTTTAGGTGGTAAGAGCAAAGTATCTCCTTCGTTTTTCCTTGCTTCGTCAAGTGCACTACATGATTCCTGCAACCAGTCTCCATCCAGATCTATTGTGAAATGGGCACAAATACGAGCGAGTACCGCCTCTGATTTGCTCGTTAGATCTTTGTATGTAACCTCAATCAGTTGGTCTTCAATGCGTTCACGGTTTGCATTGATTTCTTTCAAACTAACAAGCCATTCAAGTGCACCTTTTTCTTGGTTTGTTGTGAGTTGTTCAATCTCATCCGAAAAGTAACCTTTCGTAATGGAATCAGAAGAAAGGGCCTTCCATTTGC
>JACKQG010005388.1_pt1 | contig 14135 bp, 14 predicted proteins | sample 8237621 | NCBI WGS metagenome assembly JACKQG01 (sample SAMN15677084, study PRJNA649215) | marine metagenome | biome: marine; feature: Black Sea; material: saline water; isolation source: suspended particulate matter (SPM) from the Black Sea western gyre | collected 2013-06-09/2013-06-10 | depth...
GTGAGCACTTTTCATTTTGGCAATGACACCGCTAGCGAGCAAAAAGTCAATTTTCCAAGGTTGCCTGAGAGTTTTGATAGCCGGGTCCTGTGCAACAGAGGCTCACGAACCCCGTCAGATCCGGGAGGAAGCAGCGGTAGTGATTCCCCTTTGTGTGCCGCAGGGGTGCCTGGCTATCATTTTTTTTCGTAACTTACCCTGCTGAGTTTAGGGTAGTTTGTAGCCCCTACCTGAACAGTTTTTTTTTCAATGAATAAATAGCCGCTCATCAGCCAATTTTCTGTTCAGGTGTGCCGCCCGGCATATCTGACCGATAATTGTCACTTATCAATTATTAATTATCAATTCCACTCATGTCCTACCTTGTCCTTGCCAGGAAATGGCGGCCACAGACTTTTTCTGATGTTGTCGGTCAGCAGCCGGTGGTGCAAACCCTTAAGAATGGACTTCTGCGAAATCGTGTAGCTCATGCCATGATTTTTTCAGGGGTGCGGGGTGTAGGGAAGACAACTCTTGCCAGGATCATGGCAAAAGCTCTCAATTGTCAGGGGGAAGGCGAGGATAAACCGTGTAATTCCTGTGAGTCATGTCTTGAAATGACCAAGGGAGCCGCTATAGATCTTCACGAGATAGATGGCGCATCCAATCGCGGTATTCAGGAAATCAGGGAGCTTAAGGAAAATATACGCTTTTTTCCTGTCAAAGGCCGTTATAAAATCATCATTATTGATGAAGTTCATATGCTCACCACAGAGGCCTTCAACGCTCTGCTGAAGACCCTGGAAGAGCCTCCTGCCCATGTCTACTTTATGTTTGCCACAACGGAGATTCACAAGGTTCCCGTTACAATTCTTTCCCGCTGTCAGCGTTATGAACTGAAAAGGGTCCCTTATACGGAGCTCAAAGGTTTTTTCGCAAAAATAGCTGCCGAGGAAAATGTAAAAGTTTCGGAAAAAGCCATAGAAATGATAGCCAGGGAAGCCGATGGCAGTGTCAGGGATGGCTTGAGCCTTCTTGATCAGATTTTTTCTTTTTGCGGGGATGTTGTTGAGGATGCTGACGTTGTTCAGGTCCTTGGTCTGGTTGACAGTAAAATATTTACCCATCTTGCCGAGGCCCTTTTCGGCGGAGATTTGGAGAGAGCCCTTTCGCTGCTGGAAGAATCATACAATGCCGGGCTTGATCTGAAACGATTTTCCGGCGATCTGCTGCGGTACTTCCGTGCTCTTATGGTCTGCCAGACCTGCTCAAAACCGGCAGAATTAATTGATGTTTCAGACCAGGAACTGCAGGAGCTGGCGGAGCTTGCCCAGAGTCAGAGTAAGGAGACGGTGTATCGGTATTTTCAGATCCTGATGCAGGGCATGGAAGAGATGCGCTATTCTTCTCATCCCCGGCTGACCCTGGAAATGACCTTTATAAAGGCTATTCAGGCCGGGCAGGTTGTCCCGGTAGCTACGCTGTTGTCCCGGTTGGAGGCCCTGATCCAGGGCGGTGTTGCCGCTGTTCAGGCTGATACACAGGTCAAAGCTTTTGTCCCTGTAAAACCTGCTCCTCCTGTTTCCCGTGAGCAGAAGGCTGTAACTCCAAAAAAAACTGAAGAAGAACTGGAGCCCTATGTGCCCAAGCCTCGGGTCATGGAACCTTTAAAGCCGGTTGCAGATCTGCCTGAAGCACCTGAAAAGGAAGAGTCTCTTAAGGTAGATGAGGTAAATGAGGCAGATGAGGTAGGCGAAGCAGAAAGTGCAGGTGAAGAAGTAGCCATCGCTACCCGCGGCAAAGATGTCAGGAAGAACTGGAATGAATTTGCCGACTATGTGAAAGAGCGTAAGCAGTGGATGGCCCAGGTTCTCCGGCTTTGTGAGCATTCCCGCGAAGAGGATGCAACCCTGGTAATTCGTTTTGATAACCCTTCGGACTGTCATCTTCTGAAAAAAACAGACAACCTGAAAGATCTTACAATGTACGCCCAGGATTTCTTCCAGAAAGAATTGCGGGTCAAAATCAATACCAGGGATGGCGAAGAAGAGAGCAGCGGTGCCGATGAAGGGGGGAGCCCCCGGGAAGAACGTCGTGCCCTGGCCAGTGATCCCCTGGTCAAGATGGTTACAGAGATATTTGACGGCAAAGTCAGCGCGATACGAACCGGACCACGGTTCAGGTAGTAAGAAGCAAGAAGTCAGAATGTGATGAGATACATTAACCACAGAGTACACAGAGTACACAGAGGTAACAGCTTCTGTTAAAAAGAAGCTCTGTGGTCTCTGCGTGCTCTGTGGTTAAAAAATGATTTTTTACTGGTTTGGAAAACCGTAAACCGTAAACCTTAAACCTGGTAGTTAAAAACATGGATATGCAGGCGATAATGCAGCAGGCTCAGCAGTTTCAACAGAAAATGGGTCAGATGCAGGAAGAATTAGCGTTGAAAACCGTCTCGTCAACAGTGGGTGGCGGTATGGTCAGTGTTGTTGTTAATGGGAAATTTGAAGTGGTTTCATTGCAGATAGAAAAAGATGCTGTAGATCCTGAAGACACTGTAATGCTTCAGGATCTGGTTATGGCTGCAATGAATGACGCGATGAAAAAAGCCCGTGAGATGTCCAAGGCTGAAATGGCTAAACTCACTGGTGGAATGGGTCTTAATATCCCGGGGTTGTTCTAGTTTGATAAGTGTTCTTCCCCCCGCTCTGGAAAGACTCATTGATGATTTGAGCCGTCTGCCCGGAATAGGAAAAAAAACAGCGACCCGCCTGGCCCTGCATCTCCTGCGGCGCCCTGCTGAAGAGGCCCGGAATCTTGCTCATGATCTGGCCGATCTTCATGACGCCATTGGCTTATGCAGCCATTGTTTTGCTTTTTCCGAAACAAACCCTTGCGCAATATGTTCAGATGAGAGGAGGGATTCGCGTCTTATCTGTGTGGTGGAGGAATCTGCAGATCTTCTGGCGATAGAAAAGACAGGGGCATTTTCAGGGCAATATCATATTCTCCATGGTGTGCTCTCGCCGATTGACGGGATAGGTCCCGATGAAATTAAAATCGGAGCTCTGACCCGCAGGGTAGTCAAGGAGAAAGTCGCTGAGATTTTAATTGCAACAAGTTCAACGGTCCCGGGAGAGGCAACAGCCTCTTTTTTAATTGACCAGTTGGGGAAGACAGGGGCCCGGGTTTCACGCCTTGCCTGTGGAATTCCCATGGGTATGGATATCAAGTATGCCGATGAGATGACTCTGAGGCAGGCCATCGAGTCCCGCAAGACTTTTGGGAACGGGTAACGGGAATTTCCTGCGCTTATTCTCGTGTTTAGATCTATATTATCCTTGACATGCCAGCGGATTATTGGTAATTCCTTGGCGTTTGGGATAGTGTTAAATAATGGTGTCTGCATGGTATTGTCTATGCGATGCCAGATTTTTTTTGTGCAAAAAATAAAATAGGCGCGTAGCTCAGTGGGAGAGCGCTACCTTGACGTGGTAGATGTCGGCGGTTCAATCCCGCCCGCGCCTACCAGACCTTAATGTGTCTCCGGGATGGTTTCAGGAGGCGCGTAGTTGGCCTGGGCATAAACTTCGCACCGTGTACTAATGACACTGCGAAGTTTATTTGTTCAGGCAGGATAAAATGGCAGATATTCAAATAGCAAAAAAAGGTGAAGCTTCTCAAACCTTTCCGGAGGGTATTACTGCCGGTGAGGCTGTGAAGGCGCTTTGTTCCAACAAGGAGCGTAAGCAGACTCTGGCCGTAAGGGTGGGAGAGGACCTGCTGGACCTTTCTGCGTCTCTTATGGCTGATGCTGAATTTGAATTGATTACTGCGGATTCGTCTGAAGGTCTGGATATTTTACGACATAGCAGTTCCCATATAATGGCTCAGGCCATTCTGGAAATTTTTGGTGCTGACGGTATAAAGGTTGCCATTGGCCCATCTACTGCGGATGGCTTTTATTACGATTTTGACAGGCAGGAACCATTTTCGCCTGAAGATTTCGAGGCCATTGAGAAAAAAGTGAAAGAAATAGCGGCAGCAGCCCTTCCTTTTGAGAGAGAGGTTATGCCGCGTTCTAAGGCTATAGAGTATTTCACGGAAAGAGGCGAAGTCTACAAGGTTGAGCTCCTCAATGAAATAGAGGATGATACGGTCAGCCTCTATCGTCAGGGGGATTTTGTCGATTTGTGCCGGGGACCTCACCTTCCCCATTCCGGATGGGTTCGTGCCTTCAAGATGATTCGTTTGGCCGGAGCATACTGGCGGGGGGATGAGAAAAATCCCATGCTGCAGCGTATGTACGGCACGGCTTTTTTTGATCCGAAAGCCCTGAAGAAATATCTGCATCAGCTTGAGGAAGCAAAGAAAAGAGATCATCGTAAGCTGGGAAAAGAACTGGAACTGTTCACCATAAATGATCAGGTCGGGCCGGGATTGATTCTCTGGCAGCCCAAAGGGGCATTGGCCCGCAAGCTTATCGAGGATTACTGGAAGGAAGAGCATTACCGCAATAGCTATGAACTGCTCTATACTCCTCATATAGCCAAGCGTGATCTGTGGGCAACCAGCGGTCATCTCGATTTTTATGCAGAAGATATGTTTTCTTCCATGGATGTTGACGATGTGAGTTATCAGCTCAAACCAATGAACTGCCCGTTTCATATTGGCATTTATAAAACGAAAAAAAGAAGTTACCGTGAATTCCCGATTCGCTGGTGTGAGCTGGGGACAGTTTACAGGTATGAGCGGACAGGGGCCCTTCAGGGTCTCATGCGCGTTCGGGGCTTTACCCAGGATGATGCTCACATATTCTGTCTTCCTGAGCAGCTGGAGGATGAGATTTTCAATATTATTGATCTGAATCTCCATGTCCTGAAGACATTTGGTTTCACGGAATATAATATCTATCTCTCCACCAGGCCTGATAAGTTTGTCGGCAGTGAAGAGAACTGGGCCAAGGCGACAGAAGCCCTGAAACGTGCTCTCGAGAAAAAAGGCCTGGATTACGAGGTTGATCCTGGAGAAGGGGTTTTCTACGGGCCTAAAATTGATATCAAGATTAAGGACGTTCTTGGGCGGTCGTGGCAATGTTCAACGATTCAGGTTGACTTCAACCTGCCGGAGCGTTTCCAGATGTCTTATACCGGCGAAGACGGCAAGGATCATCAGCCGATCATGATTCATCGGGCTCTGATGGGTTCGCTGGAGCGGTTTTTTGGCATATTGATTGAGCATTATGCCGGAGCATTCCCGCTGTGGATGGCTCCTGTTCAAGCAAAAATATTAAATATCACCGATGCCCAGCTTGATTATACCGAAAGTGCCTTTAAAGAGTTGCGCCAAGCCGGGGTGAGAATAGAGAAAGACACAAGAAACGAAAAGTTAAACTATAAGATCAGGGAAGCCCAGCTTGCCAAAATTCCTTATATGCTGATTATAGGGGATAAGGAAGTTGAGGAGCAGACTGTGACTGTCCGGTTGCGTGATGGCAAAAATCTTCCGCCGATGTCTGTTTCAGATTTCGCCGAAATGATTCATGCCGAAAGCCAGGGAAGCATCTCTCCTCAGTAAATTTTCTGAAAAGAACTGATGGCGTAGCAAATTCAGGAGGTAAAAGTATTAAAAGAAAAAAGAGTGTAAAAGGTGGTCGAGAGGTCAAGGCCCGAATCAATAGAGAGATTCGGTGTGATGAAGTCCGGGTCATGGATGAAAATGGTGACCAGCTTGGTGTCCTTCGGACTCCGGAGGCTCTGGCAAAAGCAGAGGAAGTCGGCCTTGATCTTGTAGAAGTTTCTGCTACTGCGGAACCTCCTGTCTGTCGGATTATGGATTTTGGCAAATACCTGTATGAGCAGAGCAAAAAACAGGCAGAAGCCAAGAAAAAACAAACCGTCGTTGAAGTTAAGGAAATAAAGCTACGCCCTAAAACGGAAAAACATGATCTTGATTTCAAAATCAGGAATATTCGAAAATTCCTGACCCAGAAAAATAAGGTCAAAGTAACGCTGCGATTTCGAGGTAGAGAAATTGTATATGCCGATACTATAGGAATTAATGTTCTGAAGCAGATTGGAGAGGCCATTGAAGACATTGGTACTATCCAGCAAGGGCCAGCAATGGAAGGGCGGCAGATGGTTATGTTTGTCGCACCTAAAGCTTAAGCTTTTGTCATCACAAGAGATCATTTCATTTTGATATAGAGGAGAAATTACGATGCCAAAGATGAAAACAAACAGAGGGGCTGCAAAGCGCTTTAAGCTGACCGCAAGCGGGAAGATTAAGTGCAAGAGGGCGAACTCCAGCCATATTCTGACCAAAAAAAGTACTAAGAGAAAAAGGAAATTCCGTAAAGCAGATATAGTGGATTCTGCCAACGAAAAACAAATCAAGCGTATCCTGCCGTATGCTTAGTGAAATTCACTGACCAGTCCGCTGGGTGATTCGACTGTATTGCCAGGTGAATAATTTTGTGTATACCGACTGCATAGGTTGAATCAGTTCCACCCAGCAGGTCATAGTTTTTTTTAACATAGAGGAGTATATAGTATGCCTAGAGTTAGACGCGGCTTTAAAGCACGCCGCAGAAGAAATAGAGTGCTTAAAATGGCCAAAGGTTTTTACGGTGGTCGTCATCGTCTTTTCAAGTCAGCTACAGAGGCTGTTGATCGTGCCCTTTGTTATGCATATCGTGACAGACGTACTAAAAAACGTGATTTTCGCAGATTGTGGATTGTCCGTATCGCTGCTGCTGCCAAAGAAAACGGAACCAGCTACAGCCGAATGATGGGCGGGCTCAAGAAAGCGAATGTCGATCTGGACAGGAAAGTATTGTCCAATCTGGCAATACTTGATCCGAATGCCTTCTCCAATGTTGTAAAAATGGCTTCCTGATCTTTTTAAGATCATTTTCTTGTGGCCATAATGGAAGAAGCGTTATTACGCCTTAAAAGTGAGGCTGAGGCAGATCTTGCGTCCTTAAACAGCACTCAGGGGATTGAACCCTTCAGGGTAAAGTATCTCGGGAGGAAAAGTGAATTCAGTTCCCTGATGCGGTCCCTTGGCGAGGTTTCCCCAGAGGACCGTCCTCGACTCGGACAACTGGCCAATGCGGTTAAGCAGGAAATTGAAAAAAAATTCATCCTGAAAAAAGAGCAAATCGAGGAAGGGGCTGATGACGCAGGCGGAATCCCTGAAACCGATTTAAGTCTCCCCGGCCGTTATGTCCCTTTTGGCAAACTGCATCCCGTCACTCAGATTATGGAAGAAATCTGCTCCATATTCGAAGGTATGGGATTTGGTGTCGCTGAAGGTCCAGATGTTGAGACCGATTTCTATAACTTTGAAGCCCTGAATATTCCCCCGCATCATCCTGCCCGCGACATGCACGATACTTTCTATGTCAATGACAGTATCCTGCTTCGCACACATACTTCTCCGATGCAGGCCCGGATTATGGAAAATCAGGAGCCGCCCCTCCGGATGATTGCACCCGGAAAAGTCTACCGTTGTGACTCCGATATCACCCATACACCTATGTTTCATCAGGTGGAAGGTTTCCTTGTTGACAAGAAGGTGTCTTTTTCCGACCTTCGAGGTGTTTTAGGCGTATTTATTGCCAGAATGTTCGATGAGGAAACTGCCATCAGGGCGAGGCCCAGTTTTTTCCCTTTCACTGAACCCAGTGCCGAAATTGATATCGCCTGTGTTATGTGCCGGGGCAAAGGATGCCGGGTGTGCAAGCATACCGGCTGGCTGGAGATACTCGGAGCCGGAATGATTGATCCCGAGGTTTTCAAAATGGTGGGATATGATCCGGAAGAGTATAGCGGATTCGCTTTTGGCCTCGGTGTAGAACGTATTGCCATGCTCAAATACGGGATCAATGATATCCGTCTCTATTATGAAAACGATTTACGTTTTCTTTCCCAGTTTTAATGAATATCAGCTATCAGTAACCTGTTAAGATCAAAAAATGAAATTTACCTATAACTGGCTCAAACAATATGTGGATCTGACAATGCCTGCAGGCGAATTGTCGGACAGGCTTACCATGGCTGGTCTTGAAGTTGAGGCTGTGGAAGAGATTTTCCACGATCTTGACAAGGTGAAAGTTGCTGAAATCCTTTCGGTGAGCAAGCATCCCAATGCTGATCGTCTTACTCTTTGCGAAGTAAAGGTGGGTGGCGATGTGTTCAGGGTTGTCTGTGGCGCTCCAAATGCCAGAGCCGGCCTTTTTACTGCTATTGCCCTTCCCGGCGCCTTTCTCAAAGGTGAAATGAAAATCAAGAAGGGTAAGATCCGGGGTGAGAAGTCTGAAGGAATGCTTTGCTCCGAGAGGGATCTGGGAATCAGCGAGGAGCATGCAGGTATCATGGAACTCGACTGGCTGACAGAATCCGGAATGGACCTTGCTGAAGCCCTGGATTTGAAAGACACCTTTATTGAAGTCGACCTTACCCCGAATCGTCCCGACTGTACAAGTGTCATCGGAATTGCCCGGGAAGCTGCGGCTTTTTCCGGTGCAGCGTTGAAAACTCCCCTGGATGGCAAGTCTCTTCCTGAAATGAACACCTCCGATGTTCAATTCAGCGTTGATGTACTCGATGCTGATTGTCCCCGTTATGCTGCGCGGCTATTGAAGAATGTGACTTTGGCTCCATCTCCATGGTGGCTGAAAAGATATCTCCTGGCAGTGGGTCTCAGGCCGATTAATAATGTTGTCGATATTACCAACTTCGTTATGATGGAATACGGTCAGCCTCTGCATGCCTTTGATTATTCAAAACTCGCTGGTGGAAAGATTATTGTCCGTAAGGCCAATGAAGGCGAGCGTATGGGTACTCTTGACGGTACGGAGCGAACGCTTGATACTGATATGCTGATGATCTGTGACGCTGAAAAGCCGGTGGCTGTAGCTGGCGTCATGGGCGGTGGTAATTCCGAAGTCAGTGACAGCACCACAGAAGTACTCCTTGAGTCAGCCTGTTTTGATCCGGTCAGCATACGAAGAACAGCCAGAAAACTGAATATGGGTACTGATTCCTCATATCGTTTTGAGCGGGGAGTCGATCCCCAGCTGGCACCTAAGGCACTGGCGCGGGCTGTTGAGTTATTGGTTGAACTCGCTGGAGCAGAAGAGGTTCCCGGCGGCATTGATTATGCTGACGGAGTTACGCTCCCTGAAGCTATAAATCTGCGTGTCAGCAGGACTAATAATATCCTGGGGTTTGTTTTTACGGCTGAAGAGATCAAGGCCATGCTTACTTCTATCGAACTTTCTGTAGTCCAGATCGATGAAGATACCCTGGAAGTTACTCCTGCCAGTTTCCGGATTGACCTGGAGCGGGAAGTGGATCTTATAGAAGAAGTTGCCCGTCTTAAAGGCTACAATGAGTTTCCTCAGACCATGCCTGTTGTGCCTATGAGCACAGCAGAAAACGATAACATGCGCATACTGCGTCATGATATCTCAAGGATAATGACCTCATCCGGATATAACGAGGCAATCAATTATAGCTTTGTTTCTCCGAAACATTTTGATATGCTTGGCCTCTCGGCTGATGATCCGCTGCGGAATTCCGTTACCCTGCTTAATCCTCTCGGCGAAGACCTGAGTATTATGCGGACAACTCTGCTTCCCGGATTGCTTGATAATGTACGCCATAACATTAATCGCCAATCTCCTGATATTCTTCTTTTTGAGATTGGTAAGGGGTTCCATCCTCTGCCGGATGCTGATCAGCCTGAAGAAAAACTGTACCTGACTGCCGTGATAAGCGGCCGCCGAAATCCTGGAACGGTTGAACTGCATTATGGCGCCGAAAAAAGTGATATCCTCGATGTGAAAGGTGTTTTATCGCGGCTCATTAATGAATTGGGTCTTGAGGATATATCATTTGATCTGGCGCCGCAGGATGTGAAACCCTATTGTGAAAAAGGGGTATCCTTTTGTCTGGTATCACCTTCCGGAACAGCCGGTGAGTGTGGCAAAATGAATCCCAGGGTGTTGAAAGAATTTGGCATTAAACAGGATGTTTATTATCTTGATTGTGATCTGGATATCCTGTTGAAACAGAAACTGGCCCGTAAAAAGTTTACTCCCCTTCCGAAATATCCTTCTGTGAAATGGGATATTGCGGTTCTTGTTCCCGATGCAGTGCGTGCCGGAGAGATTGTAGATGCAGTCAACAGTGCCGGCGAGCCTTTAATTGAAAGGGCGGAACTGTTTGATGTATACCGGGGGGATTCCATTAAGGAAGGGTTCAAAAGTGTTGCAGTTACAGTGACCTACAGATCTCCTGATCAGACTCTCGAAGATGAGATAGTCGGCAAGGTCCACAAGAAAATAACAGACATGATTTTAACTGGCTTTCATGGCCAGTTGCGTGAGGAATAAAAGAAATGAAAAGATCAAATCTTACCAGAAAAGATCTGGCTCGAATAATAAATGAGGACCTCGGCTTTTCTCAGCGGAGTTCCAGTGACCTCGTTGATGAGGTTTTCTCCTGTCTGCGGGATACACTGCTTGAGGAAGAGGCTATAAAGCTAGTGCAGTTCGGTACATTTACCGTGCGCCAAAAACTGCCTCGTGTTGGCCGTAATCCCCGAACTGGTGAGACCATGGAAATTGCCAAAAGAAGTATGGTGACTTTCAAGGCAAGTCGGAAACTGCGGGACAAGATAAATACCTGAAGGCTGGTGTGAGTGATAAAAAATACTATAAGATTGGAGAGGTCTGTGAGATAACAGACCTGAAACAACATGTATTGCGCTATTGGGAGTCTGAGTTTAAGAAATTCATTAAGCCCCACAGACCTTCAACGAACCAGCGCTTGTACCGGCGCTGTGATATTGACAACATTCTTAAAGTAAAAAAACTTCTCCGTGATGAAGGGTATACAATTCCCGGGGCTAAAAAATTCCTGTCAGAAGGGAAGGATTTTGAAGTAAGAGATCCTTCAGGGGCAGCGGACGATCCTAAAAAGTTTGTCGCCGACCTGAAAGAAGAACTTGTAGCGATTCAGAAGCTTCTGAAAAAGGAATAGCAGAGCAACTCATTAATGAATGCTTCTTGACAGCGTCTTGAGCAGCATGATACTGTCACAAAAAAAAATAAAGTCGGGATGTAGCGCAGTCTGGTAGCGCACTTGAATGGGGTTCAAGGGGCCGGAAGTTCGAATCTTCTCATCCCGACCAGTTATACCAAGGGTTTCAGGGTTTTCTCTGAAGCCCTTTTTTTGTTGACAGGGTGGAATTTGCACTCTTTTTGCACTATTCTGCGCATGGTAGGAGTTTCTTTCTATATGTTTTTTAGAAAAAATAGGCCTGGGGGGGGAGCGGATTTGCTTTGCATTGGCCTGTATAAAAATACTCCTTTGAACACACACGCACACTTTACCAAACTGCACCATAGATAATTGCATAAAAATGAATACCTAGTGAATCAAACTGCATCACATAAAGGACTCTTTGTCGGGATTAATCCTAAGCAGATGCAACAAAATGCACCAATAGGCGATGGAGCGATATGTCACTTTCGTATGCAACGGGATGCGATAGGGATTTTGACTGCACACACACCCAGTTAATAAATGCTGCCACCATCTATGTGGATGATTCCATGGGTCCTTCTTCTCTGTATAAAGAATAGAGGGTCCCGGAGGCTCGACGGTCGGCTACTTCAAGAATTTTTTTCTAGGTGACAACACTTTTGAACGTACCTTTTTCGGATTTTGCGGACACAATAAAAAAGGCCAGAGAGATGAGTCCCCAGCCTTTGATCATAATGAAGATGTATTAAAGTAATCTCAACTTTAAGATAATCCCGAAATATACTGCTTTACTTTATCTAATTGAATAATGTCAGAGGTAGCAAATTGGGCAGCTACAGTAAAAAGATGAGGAGAAAGGATAATTTCTTTTCGAACTAGTTTTAATGGTAAATCTTCAACCAAAAATCCTTTGTCTTTTGAGAAAAAAAAAGTTTCAAACTTTTCCGGCAGCGACTTTAAGTCATCATCTAGCATCTGGACAGCTAGCCCCTTTTCGCTAATGTTGATTATCCGTCCAAGTCTGTTATCAAAAACTGCAACTAAAAATTCAGTTACATTGTGTCTTTTGTGTTTTCTCTTCTCTGCAGATGAGTTAGCCATATCTTTTCCATAAGCTATAGATTGAAAGCAAGGTGATAGAAAACATCTTGGTCTTATGAGATATTAAAGACATCGTTAGTTTATCTTTTCCTTATACCACACTACCACCTTGTAGTATATTTACTGCTTAGTATCATTAACTGATTTTGTCAATAAAAAAAGGCCGAGACTATTTAATGTCCCTGCCTTAACCAGATGTCTTTCTGTACGTTAGATGTATTAAAGAAATATTAACTTTAAGATAATCCTGAAATATACTGTTTTATTATACCTAATTGAGCAACCTCAGAGGTGTTAAATTTAGCTGCAACAGTTCCAATAGGTGTATTAGGAATACCTTCTTTCCGAACTATTTTTAACGGTAATCCTTCAATCAAAAAACCTTTGGCTACCGTGAGAAGAGAAGTTGTACACGCTTCCGGTAGTGACGTTAGGTCTTCACCATATAGCCGAATAGCAATGCTATTTTCGCTAATGTTAACAACACGTCCAAGTTTATTAGAACACATTGCAACTATAAAATCAGTTACATTGTATCTTTTGTACTTTCTCTTCTCTACAGTTGAATTATCCATTTTCCCCTCCTTGTTTCATTTTTGATTTAGGATTACAGCACAAAAAAAGCCTTCAGACAGAGACGTATCTCTGCGAAGGCTTTTAAGTTAACAACTTTAGCGTATCTAGTTGGTTCAAATCAGACCTCCTAGTAAATGCTTCTAATTGTTTTATGAATGGAGAGAAAATACTCCTCCTTATTTTATATGTAATATTTTAAGTGTACAGACCCAATAGTCAAGAGCCACAACGTGGTGGTGATATTGATTTTTGAAAAATTGTCGGCACTAAAGATTACTCCTATACATTTACGGTCTGAACCAGAAAGGCCGGAGTGATTCTCCAGCCTTTAACTTCATTAAAGTAATATTAAGTCAACAAGCTACTATGGTATGCTTATCTTTAAATCTTCATCGTACATAAAAGTATAATTGAACTGCTTAGCTCCTTCATTCAAGGTTTTTAGTCTAATATGGTAGTCACTACCCGTACGAGTATAAGTATGCTTAATAGGGGCTGAAGGAGGCCATGGGTGTTCCGTGCGATATCTGTCCCCCCAAAATACAATAATAGTCTCTATAGCAGCATCTGAGGGTTCAGGGTCAGTAATAGATAAGGAGACAGTCGAGTTATCAATACTTGAGCCAATATTGAGATCAGGAAGAGGTGTTTCTACTTCCTCAGCAGTTATCATGGAGCCCATTGCAGTTGATGTCCCGCTCCCTTCTATTCCAACAGAATAAATGAAATCATAATCCCCATAAGCATCATACTCAAACACTATAATATCGTCACCATTACCTCCGACAATATTACCATCTCCACCAAAATTCCATGTTGTTATGCAATCACGATTTTGTTTTTCGCAAGATACCATTCCGTAACAAGCAGTCTGACTATCATCAAAAAAGACTACTCGATTTGTATCTGATGAAGATGTCACTGAGAGCATAGGGTCTATAACAAAATAGTCTCTTGAGGAGCATGGATCATAAGGGTCAACAGGGTCGCTCTCACCCAAATCAACTATTCCATTTTGGTTGTCATCTTCATGTCCATCCCATATCAAATCACCATCAGTGTCTACCAAAAGAGGGTCAGTTTGTGTAGAAGGATCAAGGTCGGCAATAAAGATATCTGTGTCTGTTTCAGTTCCTATCTCAAAAACGGTATATCCCAGTTCCGTACCATCCTGAATTTCATCACCATCGGTATCCATGTTGTTTGGGTCGGTTTCTCCGTCATCAACTATTGAGTTCTGATTTATATCTTCGACACAATTTAAAATGCCATCATTGTCAGAATCGTTATCAGGAACCCAGCAACCGCATACTTCGGGAGAAGTTTTATTAGGATCAGAGGGACAATTGTCACAAGCGTCACCAAAACTATCATTATCAGCGTCGGTTTGGTTGGGGTTATGTGTGTTCACGCCGTTGTCAG